>Ga0182742_1000592_pt1 | contig 54807 bp, 42 predicted proteins | sample eDN5th37CBELigMG_FD_128880 | JGI IMG/M metagenome (GOLD analysis project Ga0182742, IMG submission 128880) | Enriched Miracle-Growth compost microbial communities from Emeryville, California, USA - eDNA 5th pass 37_C BE-Lig MG (version 2)... ...
AAGAAGCCGGAGCCGATCAAGCCGGTCGAGCAGCCCAAGCCCGAGCCCAAGCCGCAGCCGACCGCTCGCGAGCGAGCGCAGAAGCAGATGGCAGTGGTGATGGATCAATTCGCCGAGCTGCGCGACATGTCGGTGGCCGACAAGGCCATGCAGACCAGGAATCTGAGCGGCAAGGTCGGCGAGGCGACGCGCTCGGAACGTTCGCTGCTGACGTCGAAGGTCGGCGGCAGCAGTGGTGGCATCAACACCGCCGCGCTGAGCCGCGGCTATGGTGGCGGTCAAGGTGCTCTCGAAGGACACACCACTACGCAAGTGACTTCGGCGGTGCTTACTCAGCAGGCACAGGACAAAGTGCAGCGGGGCGCCGGCAGCGGCAAGGCGACGCGTAGCGAAGAGGAGATCGCGCTGGTCTTCGTTCGCAACAAGGGCGCCATCGACTCGATGTATCAGCGCGCGCTGCGTGACAAGCCGGACCTGCAAGGCAAGGTCGTGCTCGAGCTGACCATTGCAGCGGACGGCTCGGTGCAACGCTGCGAGGTCGTCTCCAGCGAGCTCAACGATCCGGAGCTGGAGCGCAGGCTGGTGGCCCGCATCAAGTCGTTCCGCTTCGAAGCCAAGGACGTCGGCACGATCACCGTCAGCAAGCCGATCGACTTCTTCCCCGGCTGATCGCAGCCGGGGCGGTTTAGGTCTGAACTCAGGCCCCTTCCGTCATGGAAGGGGCCTGTTCAGTTCAGCTCCAAAGCAAAGAAGCGCGTGCCGGCCAGATACTTGTCGTGGTAGGGCGGAGTCTCGACAAAGCCCAGTTTGCGATACAGAGCCTGGGCTCGAGTCATGCTGGGCAACGTATCGAGGCGCAAGATTTGCAACGATGCGCGCCGGGCGACCCCGATGATCGCTTCGATCAGTTGGTTGCCCAAGCCCAGCTTGCGATAGCGAGGGCGCACGTACAAACGCTTCATCTCTCCCGCACCATTACCCAACGGTCGAAGCGCGGCGCAGCCGGCCACTTCACCATCCACGTATGCAATGAACAACGCACCATGCGGCGACACATATGGCGCCGGCAACGCTGCGAGCTCGCTGGCAAATCCCTGATATTCGAGATCGGTGCCGATGGCGAGCGCGTATTCCCGAAATAAATCACGGGCCACGGCGCTGAGTTCCGGCGTGTCCACCGGGGCGAGTACGACGCTGTCGGGACGCATGCCTTGCCAGATCCATGATCCGTCCATATCTCCGAAGGTTAGTGACCGTGCTGGCGGGCCGTAAGACACACAACAGCGCCAGTGTGGGCATGACAGCCGGCGGACGGGTGCTGTCGGTTGTGGTTGATCCACGGATCTTATTCCGGAGTCTGGCGTTCCTATTTTTGACCGTGCCCCCATATCCGCCTCATGAGCAATGACCATCGAAATCCGCCCCCGCCCGTAATCGACGCCGCGCGAGTGGTGTCATATGCGTTCGTGGACGACATTCCCTTCTGCCACCCGAGCTCGCTGTTCACGGATGAAGCGCTGATTGCGCAGGTGCCGCGGCTCGCCATCGCGGTGGGCCTGGGCCCGCAGCCCGGTCCGCTGGTGTTCCACTGCGATGAGGAATGGATCTCGCTCGGCATCTCGGATGCGGACTCCATCGAGCAGGCGAAGCAGGCCATCGAACGCAACTATCCCGGCGTCAGCGAGCGCTGGATCGACACCCATGTCACCCTCGAAGAAGCGCTGGCGTACTACGATTCCGAAACGGCCGGCTTGAAATGTTCCTTCTGCGGCAAGCGCCCGTTCGAAGTCGAAGGCCTGATCGAAGCGCCGGCGGCGACCATCTGCCGCAGCTGTGTCGAGGAGTTCTACGGCGACTTCCAGTTCGACGGCGAAGAAGAAGTCGGCAACTGAAGCTCGAGGAATGTGACGTAAGCCCGCTGTTACATCGCCCGACCGCGCCAGACAGAGACGGAGCGCACTTATGTCTGGCAGCGGCCTCGGGTAGTCTTTGTAACGATCGAAATAAATCTGTCCCCTTTAGGGCGGGGCGTATGAACATCGAATCGGAGATTCGTAACTTCTCGGGGCTGTCGGCCAACGATCAGGCGCGCTTCATGACGCGTTTCATGTACGAGCTGACGTTGGAGGCGCGCAACTTCTATTCGCCCGGCGGCATGCAGCACATCGATCCGATGAAGCTGCGGTTCATCAACGAGATTCAGCATCGGATCACGCGGTTCATCGAACAGATTCTGATCGACGATCCGTCGCGGCCCTCCGATGACGTCACATTGCGGCTGTTGCTCGCGCCTCGTGCGGAGAAAGCAATCGAAAGCCTGATGCGCGCCGCATACGTTCGTACCATTCAAGCCGTCGCCTGAGTCCGATCCGTGGCCGCGGGCTCGCTGTCACCGACATCCTTTTCGAACAACCCTTCCAGTTCTCGCGCGGCCTGTTGCGCCGTTTGAATCAATTTCTGCTCGTCATCGCCTGCCAGCCGCTGCTGTTGCAACAGCTTGCGATCGTGAGCATCGAACCGTCGGATGCTTTCCTGCGCCTCGGCGCGCGACAGTCCCAGGGCTTCGAGCGCGTTCTGCGCCATGTCGAGGCTCGAGAAGTACGTCTCGCGCATGAAATAGCGCACGCCCAGGTCCATGAGGCGGATGGCGTGCTGACGATTGCGGGCTCGGGCGAACACTTTCAGGTTCGGAAAATGTTTCTGGATCAGCTCGGCGGTGCGTACCGAGGCTTCGATATCGTCGATCGCGAGCACGAAGATCTCGGCGTGTTGGGCGCCGGCCGCTTGCAGCACCTCCAGTCGTGACGGATCGCCGTAGTAGACCTTGTTGCCGAAGCGGCGCACGAAGTCGACCTGGGCGACGCTCGATTCCAACGCGGTAAACGAGATACGTCGCATGCGGAGCACGCGCGCGACCACCTGGCCGACGCGGCCAAACCCTGCGATCAGCACCCGGCTGTTGTGATCTTCGATGACGTCGAACTCCCGTTTCGGTTCGGCTTTCTTGTGGAGCGGTTCGATGACAGCGGCGTGCAGCTTGATCAGCAGCGGTGTGGCCGCCATCGAGAGAGTCACGGCGATCACCAGGAACTGCACCAGGCTGCGCTCCATGACGCCGTAGCTGATCGCGAGCGCGAACAGCACGAAGCCGAATTCGCCGCCTTGCGCCAGAGAGACGGCGAGTGGGGAAGCGGCCTGAGCGGGAATTCGCGTGAGGCGCGCAACGATCCATAACACTATCGATTTGATAACGAGCAAGCCGACGGCCAGGCCCGCGATCAGCAAGGGATGTTCCAGCAGCAGGCTGACGTTGGTGGTCATGCCGACCGAAATGAAGAACAGGCCGAGCAGCAGGCCTTTGAACGGTGCGATGTCCGCTTCCAGCTCGTGACGATATTCGCTTTCGGCAAGCAGCAATCCGGCGACGAACGCGCCGAGCGCCATGGACATGCCGACCGCATCCACGAGCAGCGCCGTGCCAATGACGACCAGCAGCGCCGCGGCCGTGAATACCTCAGGCACTCTTGTTTCTGCGACGAACCTCAGTATCGGACGCAACACATAGCGCCCGCCGAACACCAGCAGCGCGAGCACAGCGAGGCCTTTGATGGCGTGGAGCAACGTTACGCCGAGCGACTGCGTGGCCCCGGTGGTGCCCAACAGCGGCAGAATGGCCAGCATCGGCATGACTGCGATGTCCTGAAACAGCAGGATGGCGAACGCAGGGCGGCCGTGTTGAGTGTTCAGCTCATGGCGCTCAGCCAGCAATTGAAGCACCAGAGGCGTGGAGGAAAGCGATAGCGCGAAGCCCGTGACGAACGCGGCATTCAGCGGCAGCCCGAGCAGATGCGCGACCAGGGTGAGCACGCAGGTCGTGGCCACCACCTGCGCGACGCCCAGCCCGAAAATGGAGCGGCGTAACGCGCGCAGGCGCGAAGGCTGTAACTCCAGCCCGATGACGAACAACAACAGCACGATGCCGAACTCGGCGAGGTGCGCTACGCCCTCGATGTCGTCGATCACCGCCAGGCCGAACGGCCCGATCGCCACGCCCGCTGCCAGATAGGCCAGGATGGAGCTCAGTCGCAGGCGCCGGAACATCGGCACCGCCAGCACGGTGGCGCCTAGAAAAACAGCAACTTGTCCTGTCAATGTCATGCGCTTTTCGTCCTGGAAGCAAGATCCGTGACGCCGGGTCGGGCGGCTGCGTCACAGACTCACGGTGAGATGGCTGATCGTATCAGCCGCTTAGCGCGCTCGGGCGGGGCCAGCAATCAGGGCGAACCTCATGGGCCGGCTTGCAGCGCGGGTCGATGATGTGACCGTTCACGACGGCGTTTCGTTTCTCGTCCCTCTGCCCGCCATCGTGACCGGTTTATGGTCAACGATCTGGCGGATCCCCGCCCTGTGTACATCATCGATGCATTGGACCGCATCGTGTTCATCAATCCCGCATGGAGCCGTTTCGTGGCGCCGGCGCGTGGCTGTGGACCGAGCTTGTCCGATGTGATCGGCCGCCCCATCTGGGATCGCCTCCCCGACGGCGTCGTGCGCCAGCTGTGGGAATTGCTCTACAGCCGCGTGCGCGCGGTGGGTGGCAGCGTGTTCGTGCCGATGCGAGTGGATCGGATCGAAGAGCGCCGGCTCATCGACATCGAGCTGAGACCACTTGCCGATGGCTCCATTCGCCACGTCTGCGAGCTCGTGTGGAGCGAGGCACGTCCTGCGGTGGCTTTGCTCGACCCGGCCTATCCACGCGACGAGCGCAGCTTGCGCAGCTGTGTGTGGTGCCGGCGGGTCCAGGTCCGCGTGGGCGCGTGGGAGGAGATCGAGGATGCGCAGCGGGCGCTGTCGATCCACGCCGGCAGGACTTTGCCCCGGCTCGAGCCGGGCGCCTGCAGCACCTGTAAACAGTCGCTGCTGAAGACTTTCCCAGCACGCGTTGCCTGATACCAACAGGTCGTAAGAACCGGTCGGGGCGCATCCCTGCTAAACTTCGCGCCCCTTATGCCTCGCTCCGACATTAGTTTTCCGCAGAAAGACGCCGAGCTGCGGGAAGACGTCCACATGCTTGGCGCGTTGGTCGGTCAAGTCATCCGCGAGCAGGGCGGCGACGTTCTGTTCGAAGCCGTAGAAAGCGACCGGCAATCGGCCATCGCGCGGCGCGAAGGCGACACGGCCAGCGGTCGTGAATTGACCGAGCGGACCCGCAACGTGCCGCCGGAGCAGGCGCGCGATCTGGTGCGTGCGTTCTCGACCTGGTTCGAGATGGTGAACATGGCGGAAAAGGTGCATCGCATCCGCCGCCGCCGCCAGTATCTGAACGAAGGCAAGACCCAGCCCAGCGGCATCATAGAGGCCATCAATAAGCTCAAGGACCAGGGGCTCAGCCTCGAGGACGCCTGGCGCCTGATGCTGCAGATGTGGATCGAACCGGTGTTCACGGCGCATCCCACCGAGTCCACTCGTCGCACCATCCTGCGCAAACAGCAGAAGATCGCACAGCTGTTGTTGAAACGGATCGGTCTGCCGCGTACGGCCAACGAGACCCGCGTGTTGTGGGATCGCATTCGCAACGAGATCACTTCGGGCTGGCAGACGGCCGAGAATTCACGCGAGCGGCTGACGGTGGCCGATGAGCGCGAGCACGTGCTGTTCTTCATCGGCGAAGTGCTCTACAAGATCGTGCCGACCTTCTACGAAGAGATCGAAGCTGCGCTGGAGCAGGCCTACGGCCCCGAAGCGCGGGAACGTGAGGTGCCGGAGATCCTGCGGTTCGGCTCCTGGGTCGGCGGCGATATGGACGGCAATCCCGACGTGCATGCCAAGACGCTGCGGGAGACTCTCGCGCGTCATCAGCAGATCATCGTCAACAATTACTTCCTGGACTGTAAGAGCCTGGCGGAAGCGTTGTCGCAAAGTGCATCGCGCGTCGGGATCTCGGACGCGCTGACGGCGCGCATCGAGCAATATTCGGTGTTGCTGCGCGCGGGCGGCGGCAGCCTGTCGCCGGCCCGGCACGACCGCATGCCTTATCGAGTGTTTCTCGGGCAGGTGATGGAACGGCTGCGCGCGACTTATGAAGGACGCGCCAATCATTACGAGAGCGTCAACGAGTTCCTCGGCGACATCAATCTGATCGCCGACAGCCTGCGCGCGAACAAGGGCGAGCACGCCGGTTTGTTCCAGGTGCGGCGCCTGATCCGTCGTATTCGAACTTTCGGTTTCCATCTGGCCACGTTGGATATACGCCAGAGCGCGGCCGCGCATCGCGCTGTCATCGGTCAGGGGTTCAACGACGCGGGCTGGTCGTCTCGCACCAGCATGGAGCGCGCCGCTCGATTGCGAGACGCGTTGGAGCGCGACGAAGGTCCGAGCAACGTGCTCGATGGCAGCGGCAAACGCAGCCTGTGGGTGCTCGAAGCGCTGGCGCATTGTCGGCATCGCTATGGCGACGAGGCGATCGGAGCGTACGTGGTGAGCTCCACTCAGGGCATCGACGACGTACTGTCGTTGCTGTTGCTGGCGCGCTGGGCCGACACCGCCGATCGCCGCACCGGCGATGTGCCCGTCGACGTGGCCCCGATGTTCGAGTCGGCCGAATCGCTGCAACGCTGCGGCGAGATGATGAAACAGCTGTTCGAAGAGCCGGTTTACAAACGTCACCTCAAGGGTCGCGCCAATCATCAGTACGTGATGATCGGTTATTCCGCCAGCAACAAGGAGAGTGGCATCGTGCGCGCGCGCTGGCTGATTCGTCAGGCGCAGGAGTCCTTGTTTGCAGCTGCCGATGCCGCCGATATCGATCTGACCCTGTTTCATGGCCAGGCGGACGGCATCGATCGCGGCGGCGGACGCACCGAAGTGCTTGTGAGGAGCGCTCCGAACGATGCGCGCCGTGGTCGATTGCGCATCACCGAACAGGGCGAGCTGGTCAACGAGAAGTACGGCCTGCGTCCGATCGCGCTGCGCGTGTTCGAGCAGGCATTCAATGCCTTGTCGTTGTCTCGCGCGGGAGTGATGCCGCCGGAGCGGGTCGAGCCGGCGTGGCGCGAGGCGATGGAGCTCATGAGCAAGGAAAGCTCGCGCGCCTACCGCGCCATGGTGTTCGACGATCCCGAATTCCACGATTTTTTCTGTCAGCTCACGCCCATCGACGTGATCGAGCGGATGCAGCTCGGCTCGCGGCCGGTGTCGCGTCTGGATCGCGTCGGCCTCGTCGCCATCCGCTCCATTCCCTGGTGGCATGCATGGTCGCAGTGTCGTTACATGATGCCCGGCTGGTTCGGCGCCGGCTCGGCGCTGGCCCTGGCGTCACGCACGCTCGGCGACGCCGTCCTGCGAGACATGCACGAAAACTGGTTTTTCTTCACCAATCTTATCGACGACATCGAGTTGTCGCTGGCGCGCGCGGATATGGACATCGCGCGTGCGTACGAGCAACTGGTGGATGAGAAGTACCGGCGCTTCATTCCCTTGCTGCACGCCGAATACGAGCTGACCCGGCAACAGGTGTTGAACGTCCGCTGCTGTCAGCAACTATTGGAGGGCGCCTCGACGGTTCAGCGTTCCATTTTGTTGCGCAACCCGTACATCGATCCGATGCACCTGACGCAGGTGGACCTGTTACAGCGCTGGCGCGCTGGCAGACGCGAAGATCGGGAGCTGTTGTCGGCTTTGCTGGCGACGGTCGGCGGAATCGGGCAGGCCTTGCAGGGCGCATAGCCCGCGCGCAGCCGATTTAATTCGGCTGCCCGTTCAGATACGGCAGCAGCCACTCCACGATCAGATCGTGATCGACGTTCTCGCGGTCGTGGTGGCGCGCAAACATCTCGGGCCGGTCCTGTAACAGCCTGAACGCGAATGCGACTGCATCGGTTGCATGCAACCGGCGCGATTCCGGCAACCGGAACCACTCTTCGATGACGCGGGCTTGGGCTTCTACTCGTTGCATGAGCCTTCCACGGAGCGCGCCGGACCATAGCAGCCCGTTTTTATCGCCGCACCAGTTTTTTTTCTTTGTATCCCGAGCGCCCGCGTGGCCGCGAAACGTCACTTGCGATTCGAGGCGTGCAAACAGGCAGATACAGTGTGGCGCGTAACAAATGGACAAAATTTGTCAGGTGCGGCGGCGGCGCGGCGCGTTCAGGCAACCCAGAAAACACGGCAAATTCTCGCGCAGAAACATTCTTGCCGCGTTCAGCGTTGCTCGCTGCGTGATTGCATAACGCACGGAAGTGTCGAGGAGCGCATGTTTACAACATTGTTAGGTGAGATGTTCTATTCAAAGCCGATTGCTTACGGCAGAATCCGCGTCCTCCTTATTTCCTCGGCCTGCGCCGAATTGGCACGACAGTGAAAGCTTCGCAGAAGAAGCCGCGTGAGCGGTCGACGAACAAAACAACCTCGCCCTGGACGGCGGTGTCGCGCAATGGCTCGCATCTGAACGTGGAGGACTTCCTCACGTTTCGATTGACGCGCCTGTCGAACGCCCTGCGTACCAATCTCACCAAGCCTTATCTCGAACAATTCGATCTGAGCTTGCCGGAGTGGCGCCTGCTGGCCCTGGTGGCGCGCTTCGCACCGATGCGCTTCTCGGAGGTCACGGTCCGCAGCGGCATGGACAAGGGTCAGGTGAGCCGCACATTGCGTGTCATGGCAACGCGCGGGCTCACCAAGACCAAGACGATCAAGGATCGCGGCTCGCGCTCCACCGAAGCGCTGGCGGCGCCGGTGATGGTTTCGATCACGCCCAAGGGCACATCCTTGTACAAGGCGGTGCTGCCCGTCGCGCGCAAGCGTCAGGCGGACATGCTGCTGAGTCTGAGCGAAGCGGAGCGCTCGTCGCTTTATTCCATCATCGACAAGCTGGCCGCCACGATCGGCAATGCCGATGGCGCCGAGGCCGAATGAATTTTTGAAATCAGTCGCGATCTCCCGAAGCGGAGATCGCGCGTGATTCTCGAGAAAGACGCGGGCGCTGGCTGGCCTGCTACGTTAGCAGCGGATTAATTCAAGCTGATGAGCGGGCCGAGCGCGCCCGCACGCGAGCGGATCGCGGCGTTCACTGTATTCATCAGCAGGCAGGCGATGGTCATCGGCCCGACGCCGCCGGGCACGGGCGTGATCGCACCCGCATGCGACAGAGCCGCGGCGAAATCCACGTCGCCCACCAATTTGTTCTTGCCATCCGCCCCTGCGATTCGATTGATGCCCACGTCGATCACGATGGCCCCCGGGCGGATCCAGTCGCCGGCAATCGCTTTCGGCCGGCCGATCGCCGCTACCAGGATCTCGGCTTCGCGGCACAGCTGCGGCAGGTCCCGCGTGCGCGAATGAGCGATCGTTACGGTGCAATCGTTTTGCAACAGCAGCTGCGCCATGGGCTTGCCGACGATGTTGGAGCGTCCCACCACGACGGCGCGCTTGCCGGCGAGCTCTCGTGTCACTTCGCGGATCAGGATCAAACAGCCGAGCGGAGTGCAGGGCACGGTGGCGTCCTGGCCGAGCGCCAGCCGGCCGGCATTGACGGCATGGAAGCCGTCGACATCCTTGGCTGGATCGATGGCGGCGAGCACCGCTGCGCTATCCACTCCCGCCGGCAACGGCAGCTGCACCAGAATGCCATGCACGTCGCTGCGCGCATTCAATTGTTCGACCAGCGCAATCAACTCCGACGTGCCGGTGGTTGCCGGCAGGCGATGATCGAAATGCTTCAGCCCGGCCGCCGCCGCTTGTTTGGTCTTGCTGCCCACATACACCTGGCTGGCAGGGTCTTCGCCGACCAGCACCACGGCGAGGCCAGGGATCAAGCCATGCGTGGCGAGCTCGGCGGTTCGGGCGGCAATGCGCTCGCGCAGTCGTTCGGCGATGGCGCGGCCATCGATCAAGGTGGCGGTCATGCGGCAGGTTCCTGATGGGTTGTCGGTTTATTTATTCGCTTGCTGGTAAAGATCGCGATAGCGCTCGCGCAGCGCGCTCTTCTGCACTTTGCCCATAGTGTTCCGAGGCAACTCGTCGGCGAACACGATGCGCTTGGGTAGTTTGAATCTGGCCAGCCGTTGCTCGAGCGCGCTGCGGATCGTGGCCTCGTCCAACGTCTTATCCTTCTTGGGCACCACGACCGCGGTGACACCTTCGCCGAAGTCCGGATGAGGCAGGCCGATGACGGCGCTCTCGTTCACGCCGGGCAACGCGTCGATTTCCAGCTCCACCTCGATGGGATAGACGTTGTAGCCGCCGGTGATGATCAGATCCTTGCCGCGGCCGACGATGTATACATAGCCTTGCGCATCGCGCTTGCCGAGGTCGCCGGTGATGAAGAAACCATCTTTGCGAAACTCGCTCGCGGTTTTTTCCGGCATGCGCCAGTAACCGGAAAAAACATTGGGGCCGCGCACTTCGATCATGCCGATGGCGTCGGGCTCGGTGAGGGGCGCGCCACTTTCCGGATCCGTGATGCGCACTTCGACTCCGGGCAGCGCCGGTCCGACCGATCCGGGAATGCGGCGGCCTTCGTACGGATTGGAGGTGTTCATGAGCGTCTCGCTCATGCCGTAGCGTTCCAGGATAGCGTGGCCGGTGCGCGCCTGAAATTCCCGATGAGTCTCGGCCAGCAGCGGCGCCGAGCCTGAAACGAACAATCGCACGTTGCAGACCGCGTTTCGATCCAGGCCGGGATGTTGTAACAAGCGAGTGTAGAACGTGGGCACGCCCATCATGACGGTGGCCCGGGGCAGCAGCCGGACGATCTGATCGGCATCGAATTTCGTCAGGAACAGCATCGAGCTGCCCGAGGCCAGCACGGTGTTGATGGCGACGAACAGGCCGTGTACGTGAAAGATGGGCAGCGCATGTAACAAGACGTCGCCCGGGACGAAACGCCACGCCTGCGCCAGGGTCAGCGCATTGGATGAAAGGTTCGCTCGCGTGAGCATCGCTCCTTTGGAGCGGCCGGTCGTTCCCGACGTATACAGCAATGCCGCCAGAGCGGCCGGGTCGTGCGCCGAGATCCTCGAGGAGGTGACATCGAGCGACGGGGCGCCGCCGATCTCCAGCAGCGAGCCACCGCCGTGCTCATCCAATGTTTCTACGTGCCGGACGCCGCAGGCCGCCGCGATGGCTTGTACCTGCTGACGATCGGCTGGGCGCACGACGGCGAGGGTCGGGGCCGCGTCGCCCAGGAAATATTCGAGTTCGGCAAACGTGTAAGCGGTGTTGAGAGGAACGAAGGCCGCACCGAGTTGCAGACAGGCCAGATAGAGCGCGATGGCCTCGGGAGATTTCTCGACCTGGGCAACGACGCGGTCGCCGGCCTGCACCTCCAGCTGCGCCAGAGAACCTGCGAGCCGCCGTGTGAGCGCGGACATTTGACCATAATTGAGGCGACGCCCCTCTGCCGTCTCCAACAGCAGGCGTTCGGGATCGTCAGCGGCGACGGCTTCCAGCCACCGTGAGGGAGCGTCGGTGGCAACGGCATTCGACATCGGCGGGTCTCATGGGCGCGGATCGGGCGCTCATGATAGCCCGGGTGTGTGGCGGCGGCAGGGCCAGGGCTCAGAGGCGGCTGGAGACGGCGCGCTTTTCTTCGTACATGGCAGCGTCGGCCCGCGCGAGCAGCGACTCCAGGTCTTCTTCGGTGGGGATGTCCACCAGCGTCATGCCGACGCTGATGTTCAGCGGATACGGCCGACGATGGGTCTGATTGAAGAGCTGCAGATGATCGCGCAGCCGGCTGGATAGTGCGTGCAGGTCCTGAGTGGAGTGCACGTGGGCCATGGCCACGAACTCGTCGCCACCTATGCGCGCCAGGATGTCCGAGCTGCGAAAGGTCTCGCGCAATACTTCGGCGGTATCTCGCAAGGCCTGGTCGCCGGCCTGATGGCCCAGCGAGTCGTTGATGCGCTTCAGGCCGTTCAGATCCATGAAGAACACGCCCATCGCATAGTGCTCGCGCTGGGCGACCTTCAATGCCTGCTGAGCCAGCTCGAAAAAGCCGCGACGGTTGCGCAGCTGGGTCAGCTCGTCGATCAGCGAGAGGTTCTGCAGCAGCTCGGCGCTCCGGCGCAGCTCTTCCTCTCGCTCGCGAACCAGTTGCTCGGAGCGGTGCTTGTGGATGGCGACCTCGATCGCACAGCGCAGCTCGTCTTCCTGGAACGGCTTGATCAGGTAACCCAGCGGGCCTGTCAGCACCGCACGCTGCAGAGTCTCGCTGTCGCGATGGCCGGTGAGAAAGATGATGGGCACATGGGAGTGCTCCTGGATCATGCGCGCCGCCTGGATGCCATCGATCTCGCCTCGCAGGCTCACGTCCATGACGACCAGTTCGGGTCGCAACTGGGTGGCCATGGCCACGGCCTGGGTGCCTTCGCTCGCCACGCCAGTGATCCGGTAGCCGAGGCGGGTGAGGGCCTCCATCAGATCCTGGGCAACGATGCCTTCGTCTTCGACGATGAGGATGCTCGGCCCCAGCTCGACGGAGGCCGGGTGCTCGGACCCCGCTCCAGCGCCAAAGCCAGTCGACCCGTCGTCATCCGACGACGAGTCGTGTCTGCTCGAGCGAGCGAAGCGGCCGCGAGGCTCCACGTTGATCAATCCGTCACTCCCCTGGGGCGGGGCCCCGCCTTGATTGCACCGATAACGCTTGAACCGACCTACGGGTTCACCAGATTTCATACATCTGTTCCTGGCAGGCCGATGGAAGTGTCAGGTAGTACCGCGGGCAGCGGACGCCTACAATCGCCGCGGCTCGCCAGTGGGCACGTCGCCAGTTGCCGACGCGAGCCATGCCACTACATCCAATTACCTGGCGGCTCATGGAGAACGACGTTTTGACTCAGCATGCACAGGCCGGACGGGCCCTGATCTGCGGTTCGGTGGCCTTCGACACCATCATGGTGTTCGAGGACCGGTTCCGGAATCACATCCTGCCCGACAAGATCCACATGCTGAACGTGTCGTTCCTGGTGCCGCAGATGCGGCGGGAATACGGCGGCTGCGGCGGCAATATTGCGTACAACCTCAAGCTGCTGGGCGACACTGGATACCTCATGGCGACGGTCGGCCGCGATGCCGGCTTGTACCTGGACTGGATGCAGCAGAACGGCATCCCGACGGACTACGTGCGCGTGCTCGAGAGCGAGCACACCGCCCAGGGCTTCGTAACCACGGATCTCGACGACAACCAGATCTGGGCCTTCCACCCGGGCGCCATGCAGCACTCGCATGTCAATGAAGTCTCGGAAGTCCTCCGGCAGGCGGCTGATCCCGTCAAGGTCGGCATCGTCGCGCCCGATGGCCGGGACGGCATGATTCAGCACGCCGCGCAGTTCGCCGCCGCGGGCATCCCCTTCATTTTCGACCTCGGCCAGGCCATGCCGCTGTTCGACGGCGAGCACTTGAAAGACTTCATCAGCAAGGCCACCTATGTGACGCTGAACGACTACGAGTGGCAGGTGGTCCAGCAGCGCACCGGCTGGAGCGAAGCCCAAATACTCAACCACGTCGAGGCGTTGATCGTCACGCGGGGCGCCGAGGGCTCGCAGATCCATACCCGGGAAGGCGCCATCGAAATCCCGGCGGCCAGGCCCAAGGCTGTGGTCGACCCCACCGGCTGCGGCGACGCCTATCGGGCCGGCTTGCTCCACGGCCTGATTCATGGACGGGACTGGCAGACCACGGGGCGGATTGCCTCGCTGCTGGGCGCGATCAAGATCGAATCGCGCGGTACGCAGAACCATCGGTTCACCGGCGACGAATTCGCTACCCGCTATCGGGAGAATTTTGGTACCCCGCTGTAACCCCCGTCGGGTTAGCATTCGCATTCAAGTCAAAGGACCTTCTTAATGAGCAGCAGCAGCTTCCTTTTCACCTCCGAATCCGTCTCGGAAGGACATCCCGACAAGGTTTCGGACCAGATTTCCGACGCGGTGCTGGACGCCATCCTGGCGCAAGACAAGTACTCGCGCGTCGCCGCCGAGACGTTGTGCACGACCGGTCTGGTGGTGCTGGCAGGTGAGATCACGACGGGCGCCGTCGTCGATTTCCAGGCTGTCGCCCGCGACACCATTCAGCGTATCGGCTACGACAACACCGATTACGGCATCGACTACAAAGGTTGCTCGGTGCTGGTGGCGTACGGCAAACAGTCGCAGGACATCGCGCAGGGCGTGGATGAAGGTCGCGGCATCGATCTGGATCAAGGCGCCGGCGACCAGGGGCTGATGTTCGGTTATGCCTGCGATGAAACCGAAGGTCTCATGCCGCTGCCGATCTATCTCTCGCATCGCCTGGTCGAGCGTCAGGCGCAGCTGCGCAAGAACGGCAAGCTGCCCTGGCTGCGTCCGGATGCGAAGTCGCAAGTGACGATCCGCTATGTCGAAGGCAAGCCGAAAGAAATCGATACGGTCGTGCTCTCGACTCAGCACCACCCGGACATCGAGCACAAGCAGCTCACCGAGGCGGTGATCGAGGAGATCGTCAAGCCCGTGCTGCCGAAGGAAATGATCGGCAAGAAAGTGAACTATCTGATCAATCCCACCGGCCGCTTCGTGGTCGGCGGTCCGCAGGGCGACTGCGGCCTGACGGGTCGCAAGATCATCGTCGACACTTACGGTGGCGCCGCTCCTCACGGCGGCGGCGCGTTCTCCGGCAAGGATCCCTCGAAGGTGGATCGTTCGGCGGCCTACGCCGCCCGTTACGTCGCCAAGAACATCGTCGCTTCGGGGCTGGCCACCAAGGCCCAGGTCCAGGTCTCGTACGCGATCGGCGTCGCGCGGCCGACCAGCATCATGGTCACCACGTTCGGCACCGGCAAAGTCTCCGATGAGCGCCTGGAAGAGCTGGTCTCGAAACATTTCGACCTGCGCCCCAAAGGCATCATCCAGATGCTCGATCTGCTGCGGCCGATCTACCAGAAGACCGCCGCCTACGGCCATTTCGGCCGCAGCGAGCCGGAGTTCTCCTGGGAAAAGACCGACAAGGCCGAACTGCTGGCCGCCGAAGCGGGCGTCAAGCTCGCCGCCAACGGCTGAAGGCAGTCCCTCGACCGCTTGAAACGCCGGGTGTGACTGATCGTCGCGCCCGGCGTTTTACGTTAGAATCCTGATTCCGCGATCCGAGGGGCGCTGCAGCAGCTCCGATTTCTTCGAGACCTGCCAGGCTCGGCTCGCACAGCCTCAAGGCAACGGCGCCCTCCAACCATTGACGGAGATTCATATGAGCGCAGTCGCCAAGCCTGCTTCCAGCGGCGATTTCCACGTTGCCGACCTGTCCCTGGCCGATTGGGGCCGCAAGGAGATCCTGATCGCCGAGACCGAAATGCCCGGTCTCATGGCCATCCGCGAAGAGTTCGCGAAGTCCCAGCCGCTGAAGGGAGCCCGCATCACCGGCTCTCTGCACATGACCATCCAGACCGCCGTGCTGATCGAGACGCTGCAGGCGCTCGGCGCACAGGTCCGCTGGGCCTCGTGCAATGTGTTCTCGACTCAAGACCATGCCGCTGCGGCCATCGCCGTGAAGGGCACGCCCGTGTTCGCATACAAGGGCGAGTCGCTCGAGGAGTACTGGGATTACACCCACCGCATTTTCGAATGGGCCGATGGCGGCTATTCGAACATGATCCTCGATGACGGCGGCGATGCGACGCTGCTGCTGCATCTGGGCACGCGCGCCGAAAGCGATCCGAGCGTGCTGAACAATCCGGGCAGCGAAGAAGAGACCTGCCTGTTCAACTCGATCAAGGCCAAGCTCAAGGTCGATCCGAAGTGGTATTCGACGCGCCTGAAAGAAGTGAAGGGCGTGACCGAAGAGACCACCACCGGCGTGAAGCGTCTGTATCAGATGGCGAAGGAAGGCAAGCTCGCGTTCCCGGCCATCAACGTCAACGACTCGGTCACCAAGAGCAAGTTCGACAACCTCTACGGCTGCCGTGAGTCGCTGGTCGACGGCATCAAGCGCGCCACCGACGTGATGATCGCCGGCAAGGTTGCGGTCGTGGCCGGCTATGGCGATGTGGGCAAGGGCTCGGCACAGGCGCTGCGTGCACTGTCGGCAACGGTGGTGATCACCGAGATCGATCCGATCTGCGCATTGCAGGCGGCGATGGAAGGCTACCGCGTGGTCACCATGGATGAAGCCGCTGCGTACGGCGACATCTTCGTCACCACCACCGGCAACTTCCATGTGATCACGCACGAGCACATGAAGAAGATGAAGAACAACGCCATCGTCTGCAACATCGGCCACTTCGACAACGAAATCGACGTGGCGGCGCTCAAGCAGTACACCTGGGAGAACATCAAGCCCCAGGTCGATCACGTCATCTTCCCGGACGGCAAGCGCATCATCCTGCTGGCCGAAGGCCGCCTGGTGAACCTGGGCTGCGCCACCGGACATCCCTCGTACGTGATGAGCTCGTCCTTCGCCAACCAGACCCTGGCGCAGATCGAGCTGTTCGCGAACACGGCGAAGTACCCCGTTGGCGTGTACGTGCTGCCCAAACATCTGGACGAGAAGGTGGCCCGCCTGCAGCTCGCCAAGCTCGGCGTGAAGCTCACCGAGCTGACCGACGAGCAGGCGAAGTACATCGGCGTCGACAAGGCCGGTCCGTACAAGCCGGATCACTACCGTTATTAATAAGATGATGGCGAAGCCGCCGAGTATGGTTCTGACCACGGCCTGCCCCGACACCACTGGTGTCGTGGCGGCCGTGGCCGGTTTCCTCGCTGCCAACAATTGCCTCATCACCGAGGCTCAGCACTACGACGATCCGATCTCGGACACCTCGTTCATGCGCACCGTGTTTCATGACAATGGTCATGGTGCGCCCTCGCTGCGCGAGCTGGATGCGCTGTTCTCCGATTCCGTCGCGCAGCGCTTCGGCATGCGCTGGAAGTTTCACGAAGCCCAGCGCAAGTGTCGCGCGGTGCTGGCGGTGTCCAAGCACGGCCACTGTTTGAACAGCATGCTGCATCGATGGAGCACCGGCACGCTGCCCATTGAAGTCGTCGCCGTCGTCTCCAACCATCAGGACATGCGCAGCTTGAGTGAGTGGCACGGCGTGCCTTATCACTATCTGCCGGTGCTCGACGGGCGCAAGGCGGAGCAGGAAGAGCGCATCATCGAGCTGTTCGAGAAGGTCGATGGCGAGCTGCTGGTGCTGGCGCGCTACATGCAGATCCTCACGCCCAGGGCGTGCGAATATTTCGGCGGCCGGGCCATCAACATCCATCACTCGTTCCTGCCCGGGTTCAAAGGCGCGAAGGCCTATCACCAGGCGCATGCTCGCGGCGTGAAGCTGATCGGCGCGACCGCGCACTACGTGACGACGGATCTGGATGAAGGTCCGATCATCGAACAGGAAACGGCGCGCGTGGATCACACCATGACGCCGGAGGAACTGGTCAGCATCGGCTCGGATCTCGAGAGCGTCGTTCTCAATCGCGCCGTCAAATGGCACGCAGAGCGTCGTGTGTTCACCAACGGCAGCAAGACGGTGGTATTGAAGTGACCGCAAAGATCATCGACGGCAAGGCGATTGCGAAAAAGCTGCGGGCCGAATATCACTCGCGCGTCGATGTGCTGCGCTCCCGTCACAATGTGACGCCGGCGCTGGCGGTCATTCTGGTCGGCGACAACCCGGCCTCACAGTCTTATGTTCGTAACAAGATCGCCGGCTGCAAGGAAGTCGGGATCCGCTCCGAGCTGGTCGAGTTGCCTGCCAGCACGAGCGAGGAGCAATTGCTCGAGCACATCGAGCGGCTCAACGAGGATGTCACGGTGCACGGCATCCTGGTGCAGCTGCCGCTGCCGGCGCACATCCGGGTGTCCAGCGTGCTGGAGAAGATTTCGGTCGAGAAGGATGTCGACGGCTTCCACCTGTACAACATGGGCGGCCTGGTCACCGGCAACACGGTGTTCTCGCCCTGTACTCCCTATGGCGTGCAGAAGATCCTCGAGCACGAGAACATTGGCGTCGAAGGCCAGAACGTGGTCGTGGTCGGCGCCAGCAATATCGTCGGCAAGCCGACCGCGCTCATGCTGATGCAGCAGGATGCGACCGTCGTCATCTGTCACAAGAAGACGCGCGATCTGGGGCATTTCACATTGCTCGCAGACATCCTGGTCGTCGCGGCTGGCGTGCCGAATCTGATCGTGCCGCAGATCGTGAAGACCGGCGCAGTAGTCATCGACGTGGGTTTCAATCGGCTGCCCGATGGTCGCATCGTCGGCGATGTCGATTTCGACGGCGTCAAAGAGAAGGCGTCGTACATCACGCCAGTGCCCGGTGGCGTGGGGCAGATGACGGTCACCATGCTCCTGCACAACACGATTCTTTCCGCCGAACGTACAGCGGCTTCGAAGACCTCGCCGTTTCGTCGGCGCGCCTGAACCTCAGGCGATGCGAGCGACGCGTCGAAACAATAGCGACGCGAGCTGCGAGCCCATGCCGCTTGCGACGAATGCCATTCGATCGTTGTCGGTGAGCTTGCGCAGCCAGTCGAACGCGCCACCATCGATCAATGGCACGGTATTGCCGTCCGGCATGCCTGCATCGAGCATGAACCTGAGCCCGTCGTAATACTTGTGTTCCAGCGGCGCCAGTGTCGCCGGGATTTCCGGGATGGCATCGGCGATGCGCCTGGCCAGGTGCGAGCGCTCCGGTGTGTGGAGCAACCGCAGTGTTCGATCGGGAAAGCAGTAGCCGCCGTTGTGCTCCAGTCGATCGAGCGCAGCGATGTGCGTGCGAATGTGGTCGATCAAGGCCTGCGTCATGAAGCCGTGATCCTTGCGCTCGTGCGCGGCTGACGCCAAACAGAACATTCTGAAGTGCGCCGCGAATCCCGGGCGTTTCGGTACGGCCTGCGCGCGGACGCAGCGATGGCTGGTGGCGAGCTTGATCACCGCCCCCGGCGCTTCTCGCAAGCGCCTGGCGCACTCGAGCGCGAGCACGTTGGTCGGATCTGCAACGACTTCAGTGCCACGCACGGTAGAAACAATTCTGTTCTGGCTGGTGAGTGCGACGCTCGCACACGATGCGAGCGGGGCCAGAGGCGACAGCTCGATCGCTTCGAAGTCGGCCGCGGCCGCGAGCAGGTGAGCATCCAACTCGTTCAGAATGCGCTGATTCACCGCGCTCGGCTGCACGAATCGATCGCTTTCCCATTGCCGACGAACCGTCGCAGGCGAGCGTCCGGCGGCGCGCCGTTGCAACACCGATAGCAACAATGACCACAGCTCGGTCGCAGCCATTCCCTGCGACAGCGCCTGACGCAGCGATTCGTCGATGGTGACAGGGGCCCTGCGGCTCATGGTCGCTCGAGAGTACACGACTACGGCGCAGGCGGCGTTCTCGCCACGGACCGATCCAGTCGCGTCCGGGCCGGTCGGGAAGGCTGCTGGCGTTGCCGTTGAGCATCGCGGACAATCCGCGCATCAAGAGCTTTCGAGATGGGGATGGTTGGCATGGGGCGATTCGCAGTGATTGCTTCGAAGGTGGCGGCGCTCTCGGCCGTGGGATTGCTCGCAGCGCTGCCGCTCAGCTCGGCCTACGCGGCCTGCACGCGGCCGAATTTCAAGATCACCATCCCGGACGGCGCCGCGGCGACCGAAGAGGAGATGAAAACGGCGGCCCAGACGCTGGTGACGCTGGATCAGGAGATGGGCGAATACCTGCGCTGTATCAAGGGCGACGCGAGCCAGGCCACGGTGGGCAAGGACGAGGCGACGCGCCAGAAGCTGGTGCAGGAATATGTCGACTCTCATAACGCGACCACCGACGAACTGGCGGGTCTGGCCGCTTGCTACAACGCTCAGGTCGAGGCCTTTCGCGAAACCAAGGGTGGCGCCGGCGGCAAGTCCGCCGACTGCAGCTCTCACATGGCTGCGGCGAAAGAGCGAACTCCGGCGCCGGCCCCCGGCGGCACGCCCACGCCCAGCAACATCGTGAAGGAAGCCGATGGTTACTCGTTCGAACTGCAGGGTGGCGCGTGGAGCTATACGCTGATTCGCGACGAGACGCCGCGCTACTGCGGAGAAAGGGATGGGAAACATTGCGTAAGGCGCACGGTGTTCGTCACCAATGGCTCGGATCAGGAGCTGGAGTGCGACGCCTACATCAAATACGAAGGCACTGACGCGAAAGGCAATGTGCAGCCCGCCGGGCGTGCCGTGGTGCTGAGGAAGTCCATCCGGGCAGTGGTGGCCAGCATGGCCGAGCAGGGTGTGAATGCGGCGACTTTCGAGGCGAGCTGCAAGCCGCGTCCGCCCCTGCCGCCGCTGAAGACCGAAGCGAACTGCAAATACGAAGTGGTGAAGCCGGTGAATATCTCCGACTTCTATCCGAAGGAAGCGCGCGAGGCCGACGAGCAGGGTCCGGTGGTGGTGGAATTCACCGTGCCGGGCAAGGCGGGCAGCCCCACCGATGTCAAGGTAGTCTCGAGCAGCTTGTCGTCACGCCTGGATCAGGGCGCGGTGCAGGCGGTCAGCGCGATGATCATGAGCAGCCCTTGCAAGAATCAGCGCTATCGGCTGCGCCTGAACTTCCAGCTCGAAGAATAGCGCTCAGCGCAATGCCAACAACCACGCGGCGGCAATCGCCGCGATGGTGAATGCGCCCGCCGCGAGTTGCAGGGCGCGCGAATCGAAACGGCGCTCGGGAATCTTCCCGAGCCCGACGCCGAGCAGGCAGCCGCTGAAGAATCCCGTGATGTGCGCGATGACATCGGTGCGCTCGCCGCCAGCTCCGAGGAAGCCGAGCAGGATCACGCCGGCGATCAATGGGCCGAGCCGTTTCGCCCAGCGCAGCGTGCTGTCCGTTTCGAGCGACCAGGCATAGGCGCTCAATATTCCTAGCGCAGCGAACACTGCAGTCGACGCTCCGAGCGAGCGCTGCTCGGTCGGCATCACCATCGCATCCAGCGCGTTGCCCAGCATCGCGCCGAGCAGAATGCTGGCCCACGCGACGCCGCTGCCCAGTGCGCGTGAAGCGAGAAAACCGAATATCGAGCCGAAGGCGAGATTGCTCAACAGATGGCCGACATCGGCATGCAGGGTGAGTGCGGTGACGACCCGCCACCATTCGTGCGTCGATGGAATTGCGCCATTCAAGACACCCGCATCGAGCCAATCGAAACCGAACGCGTCGATGCCCGCGGCGTAGGCAATCGCCATCATCGCCAGCGCGTAGAGGATCGATCCGCTCCAGGCGAGCGGCCGCAGCTTGGGCGGCTTCGCCGGGGTAGGCGCGGGAACCCTGGATTCCTGAGCGACTTCGCAGAGGTGATGGATCGCCAGGGCGGCCGATTCCTCGGGCACCACGACCACGAACTGGCCGCCGCGCACGACCGTCCACGAGTGAATGCCGACCGCCGAGAGGATCAAGGTCTGCTGGTCGCAATCGGGCATTCGCAGCGAGCGAAAAACCTCGACCAGATTGGCGGGCGCATCTTCAGGCGTCATGTGTCGTGTCGTGGTTTTTCGGGCTGGTTCGCTGGGGTGGGGGCGGGCGGCCGGGATTCCAAGGCGGAAGCTGCAGAGCAGCCGGCGAGCCGTCCAGTGAAGCTCGCCTGAACTAACATAGAGTTGACCAAAATGGCTAGATTGATAAACTCTATGTTATGCCAAGGACCCCTCAAGCCCTGCAGACCTTGCCCCCCGCCGCGGCCCAGGCGTTGCGCACGCTGGGCGAGAACCTGGCCATTGCCCGAGTCCGGCGCCGGGAGTCGCAACGAACCTGGGCCAAGCGTCTGGGCATTTCGGTTCCTACTCTGATCCGGATGGAGCGGGGCGATCCCGGGGTCGGTGTGGGGATCTATGCAACGGCGCTGTGGCTGATGGGGCGCGTCAGTGCGCTACCCACCCTCGCAGCACCCCTCGAGGACAAAGGTGCGCTGGAGAGCGACGTGCGAAGTGCCCTGAAGCGCCGGGCGGTTCGTTCCGCCGCTTCGGTCGAGGCCCGTCTGGCTCGCGGCAAACGACCCGGGAAACAGGAGCGTTCATGAGTCTCACGCGCAAACCGGCGCCCTACAAACCGAGCGACGAGCTCTATCTGTGGCTCGTGACTCAGCCGGCACAGCCGGTATTGATCGGTGAGTTGCATCTGGTGAGAACCACGCGGGGCGTGTCGCTGCGTTACGCGCCGGATTGGTTGGAACGGGGCTTTCCGCTCAGTGAAGATCTGCCGTTGATCGGCGAGGAGTTGCTGCCTGCCGAGCCCGGCATTGCGATCGGCGCAGTGGACGATTCCCGGCCCGATCGTTGGGGCGAACGCGTCATTCGTTTTCTCGACAAGCCGCCGCGGCTGTCGCTGCTCGAATATCTGTATTTTGCAGGTGACGATCGCTTCGGTGCGCTCGGCGTGTCTACTTCATCGGAGCAGTACCTGCCACGCCAGCTCGGGCCGCTGCCGACACTCGGCGATACCGACACCATTCACGAGCTGATCCGCAAAGTGCAGGACAACGAGCCTGTGCCCGAAGCGCAGAAACGTTTGATCTCTCCCGGCGTGACACTCGGCGGCGCGCGCCCCAAGGCGCTGCTGGATATCGCCGGCGAGCAGTGGGTGATCAAATTCTCCGATGGCGAGCCGGCGGACACGCCTCTGATCGAGCACGCAACCATGCTGCTTGCGCAAAGAGCGAACATCCGCGTCGCGCAGACGCAAGCTGTGCGGCTCACGCATGGTCATGCAGTCGCGATCAAACGTTTCGATCGGGAGCGCGGTGCGCGGCTGCACTGTCTGTCCGCATGCGTGGCGTTACGAGCGGCGGCGGAGCGATTCGGCTATCCCGAGCTGGCGCAGTTGTTACGCCGGCGCGGCGTCGTGGAGCAAGACCAGTATGAGCGCGACATGCATGAGCTGTTTCGTCGCATGGTGTTCAACATCCTCATCGACAACACCGACGATCATGAGAAGAATCATGCACTGATCGCGACCGACGCTCAGCAGTACCGCCTGTCACCGGCCTACGACGTGCTGCCTTCCGGGCAGGCGCTGGGGTTTCAGCAGATGCGAGTCGGTGAGGAGGAGGCGGATTCCACGCTCGCCAATGCGCTGTCGATGGCGGCTCTATTCTCGCTGAAGAAAGATGCAGCGGTCGCGCAGGTACGCGAAGTCGTGGCCGTCGTGAACGACTGGCAGAACCACTACGCGGCGTGTGGCGTGACCCGCGGCGATATCGATCTGTACGCGGAGCAGATCGACCGGCCGTTCCTGTTGGAGCAACGGGAAGAATTTACGGATTGAGGTCCCGGCCCGGTGCGCCGAGACCGGTTCGCCGGGGCCGGCATGAACGAGTTTTCATGACGGCAGGAGTATCGCTCGGGAACATGCCGATCCGTCATCCGTCCAAGCAGTAACAGGCTCGTTAACACATCGATTCTGCGGAGACTCCCATGCGCGACGCGGCCCACAAAGTAAGAACCATGCTCATTGCGGCATTCTGCGGCAGCCTCCTGTTACCACTCGCGGGTCATGCCGAGGATTCAGCGCCGGTTCAGGCCGGCTGGAAAACTCAGGAGATCCGTTACAGCTACACCGCGTTCACGACCGCGTACAACTGCGACGCGGCCGAGGATCGAATCAAAGCGATCCTGCGGGCCCTCGGGGCGCACGAGCAAACGCGCGTGAGTGCGCAGGGTTGTACGCTCAATCGACCCTCGCGCAATTTCTTCATCACCATCACGACCGCCACGCCGGCGCCCATTGCGGACCTGGCAAAGACGCCGGCGCAAACCAGTCGCGACGAGTTGCTCAAGCGTTTGGGCGTCGCCGCCGCGAAGCTCGATGAAACATTCCCGGCCGAGTGGAAAACCATCGAGCTGTCACGCGATCGCAAGCTCGACCTCCAGCCCGGCGACTGCGAATTGATGGAAGGGCTGCGCGATCACGTCTTTCCGAAGTTGTCGGTGAAGATCCAGACCGATCGCGTCCGATGCATCCCGCGCCAGGTGAGCTACACGACGCCGGAGCTCACCGTATCGGCGCTGGTGGCGATGCCGAAGCCCGACGCGGCAGTGGATAAGACGAAGAGCTGAGCCGACGAGAGTCGCAAGCTATTGCATGAGGAGGGCTGCTGCGGGAGATTCCATCACCCGCAGCAGCAATCGCGGTATCAACCGACCAGTTGAATCACTTCCTGCTTTTGCGCGGCCGTCAGCAATGGGCCGTAGCCGGCTTTGAGGTTGTCGGATTGCCGGTCCGGTTTGCCGGTGGCGGGAATGACCGCGGTTACGGCTTCGTGACTCAGGCAGAACTTCAGAAACATCTGCGCCCACGAAGTCACGCCGACTTCACTGGCCCAGCCGGGCAACTGCTTGCCCTTGACCTGATTGAACAGCTTGCCATCGTTGAAGTTGCGATTGGCGAGCACGGCGATGCCGAGTTCCTTGGCCATGGGGAACAGGCGTTTCTCGGCGCCGCGGTTGGTGATCGAATAATTGATCTGCAGGAAGTCGGGCTTGGTTTCCTGGACGACGTCGGCGAGTTGCTCGTGCGCCGAGTCCAGATAATGGGTGATGCCGGTGTACTTCACCTTGCCTTGTTGCTGCAACTCGCGCGCCAGCGCCAGCTGCGTCTTCCAGTCACCGAGGTTGTGAACCTGGAGCAGCTCGACCTTATCGGTGCGCAGCGATTTGAGCGTCCTCTGAAACTGCGCGAGACCCTTGTCTCTGCCCACGACGCCGGACAGCTTGGTCGCGATGAAAGCTTTCGGTCGCAGTTTGGCATCGGCCAGCAGCGGACCGAGGATGTCTTCGGCGTTGCTGTAGGTGGGCGCGGTGTCGATCAGAGTCGCGCCGGCGGCGAAGAAGCGCTTCAACACTTCCTTGAGGGCATCGTATTCCGGGCTGCCCTGCGTGATCTCGAAACTGCCGGAGGTGCCCATGCCGATCGCCGGTATGCTCTCGCCGCTCGAGGGAATGGTTCGTTTCAACATCGCGCCCTCACTTGCCGCCGCCGCCAGCGAAGGCCAGCAGCCGGCGCCCAGGAGTGTCGATCCGGCAAGCGTCGCGGCGGACTGGCTCAGAAACTGACGGCGTGTAGACATTGCAAACTCTCCCGTTGTTGAGCCACTAACGTTACTGACCTTGCGGCGCCCGAGGCAACAGCACCGCGACGGAATGCCGCCGCCACGCGACACGTCGTGGCGGCGTTTAGCTCTCGTTCAGTTCTTCAGCCAGCGCGCCAGCCAGCGCTCGACTTCATCGAAGAACTGCCGGCTGTTCTCACCTTGCAGGATCCAGTGATTCTCGTCGGGGAAGATCAGCAGGCGGCTCTCGACCTGCTGACGTTGCAGCACGCTCCAGTATTCGAGCGTGTTGTTCAGCGGCACACGGAAATCGCGTTCGCCGACGGTCACCAGCACGGGCGTCTTCCAGTTCGTCGCATAACGGATCGGGTTCTGCTTGTTCCAATCCACGCCTGGCTGCCACGGCGGACCGCCCATGTTCTGCTCGCGTGCAAAGGTGATGTCGCTGGTGGCCCACTGACTCTCCAGATTGACGAGGCCGGCATGGCTGATCAGGCAGCGATAGCGAGTGGTGCTCGCTTGCATCCAATTGGCCAGGTGGCCGCCATAACTCGCGCCACCTGCGCATTGCCGTGTGCCATCGATGAATGAATAGCGTGCGATCGCTTCGTCTGCGGCCTGGTTGATCTCCAAAGCGGGACCTTCCAGTGGATCGCCCTGGATCGCCTGCGAGAATGCCGCGCCGAATCCGGTAGAGCCGGTGTAGTTGGTGAGCAGCACGACGTAGCCGGGCGCTGCGAGCAGGTGATAGTTCCAGCGCAAGAAGAACGTATCGCGCCACATGCCGTGCGGGCCGCCATGCATTAGCACCAGCAGCGGATATTTCTTGGCCGGATCGAAACCGGGCGGATGCACGATCATGTTGTGAATGCGCGCGCCGCGCTTGCTGTCGAACCAGAAATGTTCGACCGGCGCCAGATCGAGCTGCGCGATCTTTTCTGTCGTGAAACGAGTCAGCGCCTGATGAGCGCCCCGTTGCAGATCGATGCGCACGACCTCCGAGGGGCTGACGGCGCTGTCGAAATTCGCCAGCAGCACCGGGGCGCCGGATCGATCCGCACCCACGAGATTGCCGTATCCGCCGGCCATCACGTCGAACGCGAGCGTCGCTTCGCCGCCGCTGCTCTTGCCGCGATAGATCTTCGAATGTCCGGAGTCTTCGGCGAGCAGATAGATGTCGCGGTTGTTGGGTGCGACCACAAAATTCAAAGCATCGCGCTGCGCGGGTAAGGTGATGTCGCCGCGTCGCGCGAGCGAAGGCCAGTCGAAGGCCGCCAGATGGGTCGGGCTGAATACGGCCTTGCCGCGCACTTCTCGAAGTGCATACAGAGTGCGACCGTCCGGGCTGAACTCAGCCTTGCTCCAGCCGTCGCCGCCTTTGAGATCATCGCCGCCGGTCAGGCGCTTCGGCTCGCCGCCGCTCGTGGAGACGTGCCACAGCTCGGTGTTGGTGTAATCGAAGGCGCCCCGGTCGGCGTTGCGAGAGGCGGAGAAGATCAAACCTTCTCCGTCCGGTGTCCACAGCAGATCGAGCTCGCTCGTTCCTTGCGTGCTGCGTCCGGCGAAGCCGGATTGTTTGATCATCTCGCTGCCGGCGAACAGATCGCGCGCGTCATTCACACCGACGGTCTGCACGAAGGCATGCGGCTCGCGGTTCTCCGGCAGCCAGGTGTCCCAATTGCGGATGGGAAACCCTTCGTAGGCGCGCATTTTGTATTTGCGCGATTTCTCTTCGGTGGCGATGCGCTTGCTGTCCTCGTCGTTACGGCTGTCCGGGGGCACATCGCTGGTGAATGCGATTCTGCGGCCGTCCGGCGAGAACTTCGGCAGCCGGGCGCCGGTGCTCAGAGTCGTCGCGCGCAGGGCTTCGCCACCGCCTGCGATGTCCAGGATATAGATCTGATTGACTTCATCCCCATCGCGCTTCGTGGCGAAGGCGAGGCGCTTGCTGTCCGGGCTCCAGGTCATGCCCGACTCCGAGGCGCGCGATTGAGTCAGCCGGCGCGGTGAGCTCTTGCCGTCCGTGGTCACCAGCCACAGATCGCTGCTCTGTCGATCGCTGGCGTATGCCGGCTCGGTCACACTGAAGACAGCCAGCTTGCCGTCGGGGCTGACAGCGGGCGCGCCGACTCGTGGCAGCAGCCACACATCCTCATGAGTGATCGTTCGACGCTCGGCGGCGTGTGTCGATGCGGCCGCGAGGCCCATGGCCATCAATGCAATCGCGCGTACGAGGCAAGTTCTCACTAGCAGCCGCTCCTTGTTGATACCTACCGGTTGCCGATTATTACCGAATCTTTGCTGCACGTGCGCGTGCATTTGTTTATTCCGGCAGGAACGAGCTTCGGAAAGACTCCGTTGTCACACATAGTTCGAATCGCGCAATATGCCGCGCGTTTTGCGGATAGCAGGAACCCACTCTGACGCCAGTAGCGACATCGGTTGCTCAAAGTCGAGGCTTCATATGGATGTGATCTTGAGGCAGCTGCGTGGCCTGAAGAAGTTATTGCGCCGGCGCGGCGCGACGCCGGAGCAGGCGGAAGACCTGGTACAGGAAGCGGTGCTCCGGTTGCACGCATATACCCGCCAGGGTGGTCAGGTCCAGAACCAGGAAGCGTTTCTTACCCGTACCGCGATCAATCTATCCGTGGATCAACATCGGCGTGCGCGGCTCGACAGTTACGAGAGCGAGCCGGTCGAGAACCTCGATCTGCCGGATTTCGAGCCGACTCCGGATGAGGTTTTCGCTGCTGAGCAACGTCTGATCAGGATGCGGGATGCGCTCGATCGCGCCAATCCCAGGACACGGGAAGTTTTCTTCATGCATCGTCTCTACGGCTTCAGTCACGCCGAGATCGCACGCCGGTTGCGGATCAGCGTCAGTGCAGTGGAAAAGCATGTTGCGAGCGCCGTGACGATTCTCGCCATCGAACGACAACGAGAATGAGACCTACGGAAGCGTCAACCAGTCAGCCTGTGCCGCCGGAGCGACTTGCCGAAGCCAGTGTATGGATCGCGAAGTTGCACGGTGAAGCGCGAGGTCGCGCCATCGAGGATGGTCTGCGTCGCTGGCTGCAGGCTCATCCAGAGAACGCCCGCGCATTCGAGCTGGCCACCGAGGTCTGGGAAGAGTCGGAAAAGCTGCGCGGCGTGGTGCCGTTTCGCCCTCTGAGGCACATCGAGCATCGGCCGCGCACAGCGGGAGTGTTGCTGGCCGCGTTCGCTTGCATGCTGGCGTTCGCCGCGGTCGGAATCATTTGGTTTCAGTACGTGGGTGTCGTCGCCACTGCGATTGGGGAGCAGCGCCAGTTGGTACTCGATGACGGCACTCGCGTATTTTTAAACACCGACACGCGCATCGTCGTGAAGTACGACGAGAAGGTGCGCCGTGTCGAGCTGCGTCGGGGCGAAGCGTTGTTCAACGTGGCCAAGCGCAGCGACTGGCCCTTCATCGTCGTCGCGGGCGATCGACAGGTAAAGGCAGTCGGCACCTCATTCGTCGTGCGCCGGGATGCAGAGCGTCTGGCGGTCACGCTGGTGGAAGGCAGTGTCCTCGTGTCGCCGGTGCTGCCGACAGTACCCGCGCCCGTTCTGCCGGCGATCGATGCATCGGGTGCGAACGAGCAAGCGCCGGCGGTGAGCGCTGAGACTCGCCGTAGCGATGAGTTCATGCTCGCCGCCGGGCAGCGACTCACATTCAACAGCGGCGCGACCGCCAAGCTCGATACTCCTTCCATCGACAAGACGACGGCCTGGCGTCGCGGACAAGTCATATTGGACGACACGCCGCTGCGCAACGCCGTCGCTGAAATGAATCGCTACAACGAAACCAAACTGGTCGTGAACGATCCGGAGGCTGCCTCGCTGCCCATCAACGGCTTGTTTCAGGCGGGCGATTCGAAACATTTCGCCAACGCTGTCGCACAAGCATACGGTCTCACCGTCATCACTCAGGGCAATGAAATAGTGATATTCGGCAAACCCGTTCACTGAGGTTTTCTGCAGGCTGCAACGTCGATAATCGGTGTGTCAAAAATCCTGACATTTGTTCAGGACCTGGGGATTGGGGATTCATCGGTTAGGAGACCACTTTGAGCACCAACAATCGGAAGTTTCATGGCAGCGCGCGCGCCCCGAGATGCGCCGCAGCATTAACAGGGAGTGTGCTGGCAATCCTCGCTACCGCAGTCAATGCTCAGGCCGTGACTGAATGGGATCTGCCGGAACAGCCGCTGGCGAAATCGTTGCGAGAGATCGCCGCGCAAACCGATAGCAACATCATCTTCGACAAGAAGCTGGTCAGCGATCAGTCGGCGCCGCCGTTGAAGATGAAAGCCACCACCGGGCAGGCGTTGACACAGGTGCTGGAAGGCACCGGCCTGACTTATCGACAGCTCGACGACAAGACTGTTGCCATTCAACTTGCCAGCGCAGAGGCATCGGCGACGACCAGCGCGAGTTACGGTGCTGGCAACGGGCGGATTCGACTGGCCCAAGCGGAGACCGGCGCAGGCACGGGAGCACGCGCGCGCACGATCGAGGGCCGACCGCTGTTCGATATCGAAGAGATCATCGTCACCGGCACCAACATCCGCGGCATCGAGAACCCCACCGTGCCGCTGATCGTGCTGGATCGAGAATATATTCAATCCTCCGGCATCAGCACTACGACGCGACTCATCGAGTCGCTGCCGCAGAACTTTGCATTGGCCAGTCAGTCGACCACGGCGTCGTCCGCGGGCGCCATCAGCGACACGCTGACTCAGGGCTCGTCGATCAACTTGCGCGGCATTGGCGAGGGCACCACGCTGGTGCTGGTGAACGGTCGTCGCATGGCGTCTGGCTTCCTGGGTTCCGCAGTCGACATCGCGGCGCTGCCGATCTCCGCGATCGAGCGCGTTGAAGTGCTGACCGACGGCGCGTCGGCCTTGTACGGCTCCGATGCCGTCGGCGGTGTGGTGAACTTCATTCTGCGCTCCGACTTCGATGGCGCCGAAACCAAGGTGCGAGGCGGCAGCGCCGATGGCGCCGATGAGTACGGCGTGAGCCAGGTGCTCGGCAATACCTGGGACTCGGGCAATGCGCTGTTCTCGGTGGAGTATTACAAGCGCGATCTGTTGTCGACCGACGAACGCGATTTCGTGCCGGCTGGCGTCGCTGTCGGCTCGCTGCTGCCGGAAGACGAGAATTACTCGGCCATGTTCACCGGGCGCCAGGAGCTCTCGTCAGTCGTCAGCCTGTTCTCCGACATCCTCTACACCAACCGCGACAGCTTCAACGCGAGCGGCCAGGTGCTCAACAACGAGACCTACGAATCGGAGAATTCACAGCTCACGGCCACCGTGGGAGTGAACTGGCAGGTCGGCCAGACCTGGCAGATCGAAACCTCGGGAACCTACGCGGACTATGACCTCGATCAGGTCCAGAACAGCAACAATGCGCTGCTGGGCGCGCCGATCCAGCAGGACGTGAAATTCGACATCATGGCCGCACGCGTCAAGGCGGACGGCACGCTGTTCGGAATCGCGGGAGGCGAAGTGCGTGCCGCCATCGGCGCGGACTATCGCGAGGAGTCCCTGGAGTTCACCCAGGTGAACGCGAGCGGATTCAATCTCCTCGCGCCCGTGGATCTCGACCAGGATGTGAGCAGCGCGTTCGCGGAACTTTATGTTCCGCTGGTGGGTGAAACGAACCGGGTAGCCGGCGTGCATGCACTGAATCTGTCGCTCGCGGTTCGCTACGACGATTACTCCAACTTCGGCGACTCGCTGGATCCGAAGTACGGCATTTCCTGGGAGCCGGTTGCCGGCGTCAAGCTGCGAGCCAGCTACGGCACTTCATACGTCGCGCCCAAATTGCTCGATTACAACCTGGCGACGACGCGCGGCTTTGGCCTCCTGGGTTTGGATCCGGGCTCGCCTCTGGGTTTCTCACAGCAGATCCTGCTGTTGGGCACCGATTCGGCAACGCTGCGTCCGCAGGAGTCCGAGAACATCACGTTCGGACTGGAGTTCGAGCCGGTCGGAGTTCCGGGCTTGCAAGTCGGGTTGGGTTATTACGACATCGACTACACCGATCGAATTGCAAATCCGCCTCCAGCTAACGTCATTCTCGGCAATCCCGCGGCCTTCGGCAGCCTGTTCATTCGCAATCCCTCGCCCGCTCAGGTCGCCGAGGCCATCCGGCAGGCGCAACTGGGCGGCAACGCCTTCCTGCCGATCGGGCCGTTCGATCCCAACGCGGTTGGGGCCATCGTGGACCTGCGCCGGCGCAATCTCAGCGTGACACAGACCAGCGGCGTGGATCTGTCCACGAACTACGAGTTCGAGGCGGGCGGCAACAACTTCTCGATGGGATTGGCCGCGACCTATGTGCTGGAGCTGGATCAACAGATCACCACCACGAGCCCCGAGGTGGAATTCGTCGATACCTATGCGAATCCGACGCACTGGCGTGCGCGTGGATCGCTGGGCTGGCGGCGCTCGGGGCTGTCCACCAATCTGTTCGTCAATCACACCGATTCGTACACGGACAATCGCAACCCGCTGAGTCTGGCGGAGGTCGGATCCTTTACGACCGTGGACTTGCGAGTGGCCTACGATTTCTCGTCGCGGTTCAAGGACGGATTGTTGTCGGGGTTCACGATCGCCGCCGGCGCTCAGAACCTGTTCGACAAGGATCCGCCGAAGACCGCCGTTCTCTCGCCGATCTCCGACATTGGTTTCGATCCGACCAATGCCAACCCGTTGGGTCGCCTGATCTCCGTCGAGCTGATCAAGACCTGGTAACAAGGAAAACAGCAAACAAAGGGGAAGGGGCGTTGGCCCGCGGTACGCTACGGCGTGCCGCGGGTCGCTTTGCTTCGTAGGACGCGATGCACTTCGTTATATCCGGTTGCGTGACGCTATGCTTGGCCGCTGTGACATTCGCGGCCCATGCGAGCACTGACCAACGCAATGTGTTGAGCATCCCCGACATATCGGCAACGGCCCCGCGGACGATCACGGTTGACGATCTCGCTGCCGTGCGCGCCATCGATGTTCTCAGCGTTTCGCCGGATGGGCAGCGCTACGCCATCCTGGTCCGCCAGGCCGTTCAATCCACCAATGACTACCGGTTGGCCTGGTTTGCGGGCAGTTCTCGCGATGCCGGGTTGGTGCGTCTGGGCGAGGGCGGCGATGCGTTTGGACAGGTCATGCCAACCGGACACGTGCCACGGGCGTTTGGTGGCAACCAGGCTCGCTGGTCTCCCGACGGTCGGTGGCTCGCGTACACCCTGCGCAAAGACGGGCAAGTACAGCTGTGGCGCAGTCGTATCGACGGCCGCCTGCAGGAACAGCTGACAAACAATGCCGCCGATGTTCGCGAATTCGAATGGAGCGGCGACGGCAAAGCGCTCTACTTCAGCGCCGGCACATCTCGCGCAGAGCTGCGCGCCCGACAACAAGCTCGAGCGTGGCAGGGTTATCGATACGATGAAGATTTGTGGCAGTTCACCGATCTGCTCGGGCCGCAGCTGATCACTCCGCCCGAAACAGAACTTTCCTCGTGGGTCGTAACGATCGCGGATCGCCGGCAGCGGCCCGCGACCGAGTCCGAAAAGGAGGAGTTCGCGCGAGCCAGAGAATTGAAGACCGCCGTCGTCGATGTGACCGAGCTTGCGAAACGTTTGCCCGACGACGATCTGCAGCTATGTCGCGAAGCGGCCGGAGGGCGTTTGATCTGCGTGCGCGAAACCGCATCCAGGCCCGCCCACGTGGTTGCGATCGACCCGCGATCCGCCAGTACGAAGGTGCTCGGCGACGTGAATCCGGAGTTCCGCAATCTGCGGCTCGGCAAAGTGGAAAGATTCGAGTGGGACACGCCGAAGTTTTCCTGGAACGAGCCGGGAGCGGCGCTAGCAGGTTTGTATCCGCCGCGGGCGTATGGCTACATACTCTATCCGCCCGACTTCGATCCGAAGCGAAAGTATCCGGTTTTCATCGATCCCTACGTAGCCAAGGGATTCAATCCGCTCGGCGCCGAACATCCTCTGCACGCTTATGCCGCCAGCGGCATCGTCGTGTTGAGAACGGAGTTCCCGAACCTCACGCGCCCGATCGGCATGGGGCAGATGTACTCCGCCGAACTGGGTTATCCGCACCTGACCATGCTGATGGAATCGACGCTGCGAGCGCTGGATGCAGTCGCCGAGCGAGGCTTCATCGATACGCGCCGCGTGGGCATCGGCGGCGTCAGCCATGGAACGTTCGTGCCGCTGTACATGATGCAGAAGTATGATCGTATCGCGGCCATTTCCATTTCGAGTCCTCACTGGGGACCTTTTCAGCACTACTGGAGTACCGGCAAGGCGCGCAGCGCGATTGCGGCTCTCGGCATCGGAGAATCAGCGCAAGGGCGGCCGGACTTCTGGGATGAAATCGACATCGCAGCTCATGTCGAGACGATCGAAGCACCGATACTGATGCATCTTGCCGCGCAGGAGACGTACGCGCTGGTGCGACTGATCCGCAATCTCGCCGACGCAGGCAAGCCCTACGATGCCTATGTCTTTCCCGCGGAAACTCACATCAAATGGCAAGCTGCACATTTGCATGCTATCGCCACCCGGAATCTGGACTGGTTCCGGTTCTGGCTGCAGGAGTTCGAAGATCCCAATCCTGCGAAGGCGGAACAGTATCTGCGTTGGCGGACGCTGCGTGAGCAGCAGCGCCAGTCCACCGTTGCAACCAGATCTCTGCCGACAGATAGCACAGGAGCTGCGCAGCGCTGACGGTGAGGAACGGCTCGTCGGCAGCCAGATAGCGCTCCAGCCCGTCGCGATCCAGATAACCTTCGCGCACCAACAATCCGTCGAGCAGCCATTCCTGCAACCGGCGCCGATTGTTTCTCACGACTTGCTGATAGAACGGAGTGCCGATGCCTTTGGCCGTCCGTCGACGGATCTCGGCGGGCAGCAGATCGGCGAACGCACGGCGGGCCAGTCCGCGGCTGACGCCGTCGGCGAGGATGGTGTAGGTGGGTAGCTGCAACATGAGTTCCCACACCGGTTGTGAATTGAGCGGATCGACATGCTCCGCATGAAGGCCGCTGAAGAAAACGAAATCGTAGTACGCAGCCCACTGCACGCCGGCGACGTGGTTCTGCTTGCCCGCCGGCAGATTCGTGCAGTCGGGCAACGGGCTCGCGAAGTCCGCCTCGGTCAGTGATGCGGTCAGATCTGGCTGCAGCAGGTTTGGCAATTCCAGGATGCTGGTCGGCGACCGATAGCGACGTCGCAGCACGCCGTGCCAAATAGCTTTACCGAGCACACCCCAGATCGATTCTTTGCTCAACCGCGCGGTTGCCACGAGGTGTGGCCACAAACCTGGGCCAATGCCATGCATTCGCGCGTAGTCGATCGCGGGAAGTGGTTGAGCAGTAGCCAGCAACACCGAATCGCCGGCCTGGCCGGAGAAGAACGTCTGCGTTCCCAGCGAGTTCACCAGTTCCAGCTGCGTGTCGTCGAGCTCCATCGCAGTGAAGTACATGGACGGATTGAGTGACGGTGGCGCCTGCCACAGGCGAGTCAGATCCATTGCGACGTCTCGCTGCCGTTCCAGCAACGGTGTTTTCCAACGTTCGGCAACCAGACGCGCCAATTGACGCTCGTCGCCGTGGGCTGCGATCGCCCGGATCCGCTCCGCGACCTCGGCCTTCATGTTCGGCAGATGCAATCGCTCCTGGTCCAGCCCGACATCGACCGAGAAGTTGAGATAGTTGATCGACGGGCGGGACGGCGCCTGTGCGAGACATCCGGCGACGATCGAGGAGTCCAAGCCGCCGGACAATTTATGAGTGATCACTTGAAAGCAGGAAGCCCATGCATCGATGGTCGCCTGCACAGTTTCTCTGAGCGCCTTTGCCGCATCGGCAGTGCTGTCTTCGCGCGGGTTCGCAGCAAACTGTGCTGGATTCCACAGCAACGCACGATCCATGCGCCCTCGTGACAATGTCACGCGCTCGGCGCCCGGTATTTCTTCAACACCCGACAGGCCGCAGTTTCGCGAGCGCAAGCCGCCGTACACCAGCCAACGAATGAGGAACTCGCGGTCCACCTGCGCAGACACGGGGAAGAACCGAACGCAGTCCTCGACGTGCGAGAAGAATATCGAAGTGGAGCGATGACTCAGGCGATAGCAGGGAACATTGCCGATGGGATCGCGGAACGCGTGATGCGTGCGCGTCGCTGCATCGAACAGCAATGCAAAGTAGGTGCCCCAGTAGCGGTCCACGAGGTGTTGACCGCCGCTGCCGATGATTTGTTTGGTTTCATCAGCATCGAAGCGAACATCGCGCGGTCCGCTGCCGACGCCGATACGATTGAAGAGCCGGCCGAGCACGACACCGGCGGCGCCGGACAACGCGTAGCGTTGAGTCGCTTTCGCCGGGAGTTCGGCGTACACGACCATCGCTCCCGGAGCGTCGTAAGCGACAGACCATTCGCCCGGGCGCGCGCCGAGCGCTGCCTTGAAGGATTGGGCGACCTGCACGCCTTCAGTGTTGTGCGTGTCCCAGACGAGGGCGAGATAACGGTGCATGAGGGCTCCAGTCAGATGGCCATGACGGGGGTGTAGCCCTCGGCCTCTTCGATCTCTTCGTTGAAGATGTATCCGGCCTCCTGCACCCAGCAGTGCGCTCCCCAGGGTTCGAGCCGAACGGCGAAGATCCAGCTGGGGAAGATTTCATAGCGAGCGAGAAATTCGATGAGTGCGAGCGAGTCGTAGAGGCACAAGTAGCGGCGTGGGAACAACGCGCGCAGCCGGCCGAAGATCGCGACGAGCTCACGGGTTCGATCGATGTCGAGTGGCGCAGCAGTGGAGCGCTTCGCCTTGCGTTGCTGTACGCGAGCGATCGTTCGATGCAGTTGCCCCCAGCGCAGCCGCGCGTCGGCAATCGTGCTCGCCACGAAAAAGTTGTAGAGATGCGAGCTCGAGGCTCGAACTCGAGTCACCGCTTCATCGTCGAGCAGTGGCTGAGTTGCCGACGACATCATGGTCGGCGACACAGCTCGACCGGCGCTTCGATCCATCGTCAGCAGGCCGCCATTGAGCATTTCATCCAGTGCGGCCCGCTGCTCGGGAGATGTCACATTGGAGTTGTGAGAAGTGAGACTTCGCAGGACCTCGGTGCCTTCTGCTCCCACGAATGTGTAATCGTCTTTGGCGAGGTCCAGAAACACCGCGGCGTCGCCGCGATAACAGAAATGAACGTGGTGCGGCAGGAAGACTTGAACCATCGTTGGCCCCATCCATGGAGTGCTGCGCCGAAGATGCGCAGCCTGGCGGCTGCGCATCCCTTCTTTCCGGTGCTGCCGGAAAGAAGTCTCAGAACTGCGTGAACGGCACGTTCGCGATTTCTTGCGGAACGATGCCCTTGACGCCGCGGGTCTCCACGGAAACTTTGCCGAGCTTGATCATGACAGACTCCTTCTGATTGCAAGACACGCCATCTGCCTGATGGCGTTGCGGACTGTGTTCATAGTTGTTCCATGCTTCAACCACGGACTGCGCGCTGCGCAGTCGGGAAGCTTCGATTCGGCGCGGGACGGAACGCGCGCGCAGAGATCACGAAGGTACGAGGCAAGGCGCGAAGGCTGTGTGGCTTTCTCGTGGCTAAAGCAAACCTCGGTCAACAACTTACATGGCGATGCGATCTGGGGGATTGCTTCTGCTGGCAGGATTCGATCGTCAGTCAATCCATGCTGTGCTTCGCGCCAGGCGCCCAAAGCAAGATGTACCCGAAAACACTCAAGTTTTTCGGTGACAGAGGTGGATTATTGGAAAGCGCGGTCATTTTGCATCGCAGACATTCCTCCAGCTTAAGACCTGGCCCTTTCGGCGGCGGCGAGACTACTATCGGCAGCGCACGATCGGCAGGAGGACCTTCATGCTCAAGGAAGAGCGGCTCGATTCCGACGCACTGGAGCAGCTGCCTTGCTCTTTGCGACAGCAGCTGAAGTTCGAGCGATTCCATTTGCACAAGCCGGACCTGTTTCAGGACCGCTCGCGCGATCCGGCTTTCGACCCGAAATATCTCCCGCAGCATTGCGGTGTCGTGCCGTTGCCCTGTTACTGGATCGAGCGGCGGCATCTGCATGTGTTCGGCGCTCAGGCGCGAGTCGCCGACGAGCTCAACTTCTTCTCCGGCGACGGTCCAAATGACACCGTGTTGTTCCCGATCCATCCCGCGAGTCTCGGTCAATACCAGCAACTTCTGATGAAATTGGCAGCGCGAGATGCGGCACTGGATGGCTTGCGCATCTGGGGTGTGCCCACGTCTAGCGCCAGAACTTTTCTGGCGTGGCCCGATCGAATGCCGGAACGCGCTCTCTTTGTGAAGCTCACATTGCATTCGCCGATATTCGGCGACCGTCGGTTGTACCCATGGAAGGTGGCGCGCAGCGTCGGTCTTTCGGCACTGGTGCAGCAGTCGCTGGACCAATTGCCGAACGGCCTTGGCTATCTTCCCGAAACCTTCGGCTTCACTCCGCGACAGTTGCCCGATAGCGGGGTCATCGTTCGGTCCATTCCCGAGTGCATCAGGGCGAACCGGCTCATGCTCGTGCCCTTGTTTGCTCTCATGGGCGGCGATCAGGTCAAGCCCCTGCTTCTGAGCGTGTTGGAACGGACGGGACAGCGACCGCTGGAGTTCCTCGAAGAGGTGTTGTGCGCGCAGTTCGCCAGAGTGTGGCTCGAGATGAGCTTGCAACACGGTTTGATTCTCGAATCGCATGGGCAGGATCTGATGCTGGCGATGTCTCCGGATCTGCGCTGCGTCGAGCGCTTCTACTATAGAGACTTCGAAGGAATGCAAGTGGACTGGGAGCTGCGCCGTCAGCGCCGGTTGCCGACGCCCGCCCACATGCCCAACTGCGCAGCATGGCATGAAACATACGAAACCTGGGGTTATCGCTACGGACAGATGCTCTGGTACAAGCTCAGGATCAGCCTGCTTCATTACTTATATTTCGTCCTGGCGGAGCTGGAGCAGATGCTGCGCGCCTGGCAGGAGCGCGGCATCGTGAGCGGCGCTCGGTTCAATGAGAATGATCTCACGGCGATGTTTTCGCGGAAGATGGTCGAGCTCATTCAAGAGTTGTTCGCGGTACGGGTGCAAGCCGATTACAACATCTGCCAGCACCTCAATCGCTTCGTGCGTCAGTTGCTGGATGTGAGGAGGGAAGTGGTCGGGCGGTAGGGCTGGTTTCCTGAATATTTCGGCCAGGCCCTTACGCAAGCGAGGGGTTGCGCGGTGCTGACACAGCGTGGCCCGGGGCCGGCGGCGTGCACGGCAAAGCCTTACGAATGAGCTTTTTTTCGCGGGCCTTTGCGGTTTTTTTCGAGCTGCCACGTCTGAATAAGAGGTTCCCCGGGAACGCAAGCCCTGAGGGTATGCACGACCGAGTGCTTCGACTCATGCCAATAGTGGTAGGTAGCAAGGTCCGGCCAATGAGCACGGCAGACGCCATTCATTCCACGCCCGTTTCCATGTCCGGTCTGGCCGGCCGGGTGTTGGCGAGCCTGTCCGCCGCGACCCGGGATGAGCTGTGCGAGCATGCCGCCGACTGTTCCTCGCGGCTGCGTGCCACGCTCGAGACGCTGTTCGAGAATCGCTTTGGCGGCCAGCACCCCGGGTTCGAGCGGTTGCGGTTTCTGTTCTTCGTGGCGCCGCTGGTGCGTCGGCTGGTCATCGGTTCAGCCAACCTGAACAGCCGGGTGCGGGGCACGGACGTGACCTTCGGCGACGTGAAGGCCTGGCTCGCCTGGCTGGACGCCATGGACCCGCTATGTGCCCGCATGATCGACCTGCGCTACTTCGCCGGCGTCAGCGTCAAGGAAACCGCACGTTTGCTGGATATGCGCCCGGCCGCGGTGGTACGTGAGCTGCGAACTGCCCGGGCCTGGTTGAACATCAAGGTGAACTGACGACCCAGTCAGGGGCGTTGTATACAACGCTCATCACGAGCACCCGAGATCGCGCGATCAGGTCGATTGCGTCGATTGGCGAACCATGAGCTTCGCCGGAATCGTGTGACTCGGCACCGGCTCGCCCTGTATCAGCGCGAGCAAGCTCTCCACCAATAGCGTCGCGGCCGCCTTCGTGTCCTGTTGCACCGTCGTGAGGCTGGGATTGGTAAAGCTCGCGATGGGGATATCGTCGAACCCGGCCACCGCGACGTCCTGCGGTACACGGATGCCTCGATCCACCAGCGCGCGCATCGCGCCGATCGCAATCAAGTCGCTCGCACAGAACAACGCATCGAACGAAACACAACGCTCGATGAGCGCATTTGCTGCGTCATACCCAGAGCGCTCGGTGGTGAACGCGTCGATCTGATGCTCGGGCCGTGCGCTCAGGCCGGCGGTGCGCAACGAGTCCGAATAGCCTTTGTATCTTTCCAGGAACTCCGGATAGTGCTCGGACGCGTGCCCGATGAACGCGATGTTGCGTCGGCCTTGTTCGAGCAGATGCCGGGTCATGTCGCGCCCCCCCTGGAAATTGTCGCAACCGATGCTCACACCGGGCTGTCCGGGCAGCACCACTCCCCAGCGCACGAAGTGCGTACCTTGCTCGAGGAGCAGTTCCAGGCGCGAGACGTATTCCAGATAGTCGCCGTAGCCGAGCAGGATCAGGCCGTCCGCTTTCTTGCTGTCTTCGTATTCGACGTGCCAGTTGTTGGAGAGTTGCTGGAACGAAATCAGCAGGTCGTATCCCTGCACGGCGCAGGCCCGAGTCAGCGAGCCGAGCATGGACAGGAAGAATGGATTGATCAGCGAGTCGTCCTGCGTCGGATCTTCGAAGAACAGCAGCGCCAGCGTGCCGGACAGCTGATTGCGCAGATTGGAGGCGTTCTTGTCGACCTTGTAGTTGAGCTCGTGCGCGATCTGCAGGATGCGCTGACGGGTCTGCTCATTCACCGTCGGACTGCCGCGCAGGGCACGCGACACGGTCGGCTGCGAGACGCCGGCCAGATAGGCGATATCGAAAGACGTGGGCTTACCTTTGCCGCGCATCAGGCACCCCCGCCTGCTGAACAGGGGCGTGATGCTACCGCTTCAGCAGCGCTGCTGCAGATACGGGCTCAATGCGCGGCTCGGCCGCCGATCCAGGTCTCGATTACCTGCAGATTTGCGTCCACCAGCACCAGGTCGGCGCGGTAGCCGGGCTCGATGCGGCCCAGTTCGCGGTCGAGGCCGAGGAAAGTGGCGGGATACAGACTGGCCATGCGTGCGGCGTGAGGTAGATCCACGTCGAGCATCTCGAGGGAGTTGCGGACGGCGGTTGCCATGTCGATGTCGGAACCGGCGAGGCGCCCATTCTCGTCCACCAGCATGTTGTCGTAGGCGACCGAAATGGGCCGGCCTTGCAGGTTGAACGATTTGTTGGGCGCGCCGACCGTCGGCATCGCGTCCGTCACCAGCATGAAACGATCCGGACGCTTGCTGCGCATCGCGATCTTCAGCACGACCGGATCGACGTGATGGCCATCGACGATGATTCCACACCAGCTGCGCTCATCGTCCAGCGCCGCGCCGACTGCGCCCGGCTCGCGGCCGGAGAGTTGTGACATCGCGTTGAACAGGTGAGTGAAGCCGCTCAAGCCATGATCGAGCGCGCTGCGGATCTCGGCGTACGAGCCGTTGGTGTGGCCGGCGGAGACGATCACGCCTGCATCGGCGAGCTTGCGAATGATCTGCGGCGTGGTCCGCTCTGGCGCCAGCGTCACCAGCGTCTTGCCGCCTTTGAGAGAGGTCAGCAGCCCCAGCGCGTCTTCGTCGAGCCAGCGCAGCTTGGTCTCGTCGTGTACACCCTTGCGCGCTTCATTCAAGAAAGGGCCTTCGATGTGAATGCCCAACACGCCCGGTACGCCTGCTTCGATCGCATCCTGTGCCGCCTTTACCGCGCGCGAGACAACGTCCAGGTCGTCGCTGATCAGCGTGGGCAGAAATCCTGTCGTGCCGAAGCGGCGATGCGCGCGACCGATCTCTCGAATCGATGCAACGCTCGGATCGTCGTTGAACAGTACGCCGCCGCCGCCGTTGACTTGAACGTCGATGAAGCCAGGCAGCAACGTCTGGCCTCGCAGGTCATGGGTTGACTCGGCGGTCCAGGAGGAATCGCGCGCGACGATCTGCTGGATACGCCCGTTCTCGATGAGCACGATTTGATTCTCGACCCATCCAGAATCGCGCAGCAAACGGCCATTGACCAGCGCGAGCGTCATCACAGCGTCTCGGTTACTTTGTTCAGGTGCGGCGGACGATCCGGGTCGAAGCCTCGCGCCGGCGCGAGCGACGCAATCATTCGATAGAAACTCTGAATCATGAGCAGCGGCTCGATCACCGCATGGGCTGCGATGGTAGGCAGCGATATCGAGTCCGTCACACGCGGGCCGGCAATCAGTACATCCGCGCCGCGAGTGATGAAATCGGCCGCAAGCTTCTCGATGCCACTGCGGCTCTCGTCGTTCTGCGACAGCATCAATACCGGGAATCCGCGCCCGACCAGCGCCATCGGTCCATGTTTGACTTCGGCAGCGCTGAAGGCTTCGGCATGCAAGCCGCAGGTTTCCTTGAACTTCAAGGCCGCTTCCTGAGCGACGCCGAGCCCGTAGCCGCGGCCGACTACGAAGAGGTTGTTTGCCCGCTGGAGCACCGGCAGGGCTGCGCTCCAGTCGAGCTCCCACGCCTGCTCCAACTGCTCCGGCGCACGCATGAGCGAGTTGATCAATGTTTGATCCGACGTCCAGCACGCCACCAGATGCACGATGGCGCTGAGCGAGGCGATATAGGATTTCGTCGCGGCGACGCTCGTTTCTGACCCGGCGTGCAGCGCGATCGTGTGGTGCGCCATTTGCGCAAGCGGCGAGTCGGGTGAATTGCACAGTGCGATCACGCAAGCGCCGTTGCGCTTTGCGTTGTCGGCAGAGGCAAGCAGATCGGGGCTCTTGCCCGATTGTGAGATAGCCAGGAACACGACGCCGCGAAGCTCGGGCTGCGCGTCGTACAACGAGCTCATCGAGGGGGCGGCTGAGGTGGTCAGCAGTTTGGTGTGCGACTCGATCAAGTATTTCGCAAACGTCGCCGCATGATCCGAGCTGCCGCGTGCGCTAGTAACAACTGCGCGTGGGCTCATTTCTCGCAACACGGCGCCGATGCGACGCATGCTCACCGCGTTGCTTTCCAGTTGGCCACGCACCACGTTGGGCGCCTGCGCGGCTTCGATGAACATGCGGCTTTCCGTTGCCTGAGTCATGACGATGCGCTGAGCTCGGCGACGAAATCGTAGATGTCGCCGCGATAATAGGATTGTGAGAATTCAACCGCACGGCCGTCCTTCAGAAAGCCGACGCGCTCGACCAGCAGGCCCGCGTCTTTCTCCTGAGCTTTCAACAGCTGCGCCTGCTCGGCAGTGAGCAGAACCGCGCGCAATCGTTGGAGGGCGCGCACGGGGCGATTGCCGGTGCGTTCCAGTGCTTCATACAACGATGTTTCCACCGACTCGACCGAGGGCAGGCAATCGGCCAGCAGCGTCGCGTATTCGATCGCCATCGGCGCGTCGTCGGCATAACGGATTCGACTGAATCGATACACCGGCGTGCCGGGGCTGGAGCGCAGGGTGAGCGATTCGCCTGGGGTGACCGTGCCGGCTGCGCGATCGAGCCAGACACTGCGAGGCTTGCGTCCGCGGGCGCGCATGTCTTCGGAGAACGAGGTGAGTTTGGCGAAGTTCTTTTCGACTCGGTTGGTGACGAAGGTGCCCGAGCCTTGCTTGCGAATCAGCAGGCCTTCCTCGACCAGTCCGTCGATGGCTTTGCGCACGGTGATGCGCGAAACGTTCAGCTCCTCGGCGAGATCGCGTTCGGGCGGCAGCGCATCGTCGGCGCCGAGAACGCGGTTTTCTATCGCCAGCCGCAGCTTGCGCTGCAACTGCTGATACAGCGGCAAGGTGCTCGCTTCGTCCAGCGGCTGCAGATGCTCGGAGAGTGGGCTCAAAACCGATGCTCCTCGGGGGTGAATCTTGCTGTTGTGGTGCACTTATGGAGTGCGAAGATGCCACTGTGGTATTACCAATGCAATACCAATGAACGGCCAGTCAGATCGGAAATCATCCTTAAACCGATGTATTTGCGAAAGAAAAACATATTGAACGACATTGGTATTGACGGGGCTTGGCTTTTTGCACGTACTGGTACTATATTGGACCCATATTGGTCTGATTGAAAACACAACCAAGGGGTAGGGAGCGATGAGCAAGAGAAGCACGACTCTGATCGGTGCCGCCGTCTCGCTGGTGTTGTGCCAGCAAGCCGCGGTTGCGCAAGCCCAGGCGCAGACGACCAGTGGGAATGAGGTCGAGGAGGTTGTTGTCACCGGTATTCGCGGCAGCCTGCGCGAGTCGGTGGAGACCAAGCGCGAGGCGAGCGCCATCGTCGATGTGATTTCCTCCGAAGACATGGGCAAGTTCCCCGACAAGAACGCGGCCGAGTCGTTGTCTCACGTGCCCGGCGTCAACATCGATCGCCAGTTCGGTCAAGGCGAGCGCGTCAGCATTCGTGGCACGGACCCGGCGTTGAACCGCACGCTGCTCAACGGGCAGACGGTGGCGTCCGCCGACTGGTTCATCCTCGATTCGCCGGGCCGCACGTTCAACTACACGCTGCTCGCGCCGGAGATCGTTTCCAGCCTCGAAGTCTACAAGAGCCCCGAGGCGCGTATCGATGAGGGCAGCATCGGCGGCACGGTGATTCTCAACACGCATCGGCCCATCGATCTTCCTGAAAGCACGCTGCGCACTTCGCTGGACTATGCGTACAACGATCGCGCCGGTGAGGGCAAGCCGAACTATTCTGCGCTCTACAGCTGGAAGAACGATGCCGATACCTTCGGTGTGATCGTGACTGCGCTCCGGTCCGAAGAGGAACTGGAGCGTCACGGCATCGAGACATTCAGCTTCCCGACAGCGGGCGGTGCCGGATTCCCGGCAAGCGTGGTGTCCGATCCCGACGCCGTGTTCCCCAACGCAATCAACTCCGCCCTGTTCAAACAGGACCGCACGCGCACCAGCGGTACGATCGGCTTGCAGCTGAAGCCGAGCGACAGCTTCGAGCTGAATCTCACCGGCCTGTATGTCAAGGCTGAGTACGACAACTACAACCAGAGCCGCTACGCCTTCTTCGGCCACGGGTTGTCGGCGCCGAATGCAACCAGCGCCACGGTGCGCGATGGCATGGTCAGCTCTGCTTCCTTCTCCAACGGACTCACGCTGCTCGATGCGATCTCGCGGCGCTCGGAAGTGGAAACCTATGCTGTCGATCTCAAGGCAGATTGGCGCGGCGATGGCTGGAGTGCGAGCGGCACCATCGGTACGACCGAAGCGGACGGCGGTACTCAACAGCAATATTTCCTCGAGTACGAAGGCTTGGGCGGGTTCGCCTATGACATCGGCAGAGAGCGCGCCTCGGTGACGTTCGTCAACGATCCGGCCAATCCCGCGTCCATGCCCGGCATTGGCTTCGGTCAGTCGCGCCAGCAGCCGACGCATGATGAAGAGCAGTATGTACAGGTCGACTTCACGCGCGACCTTGGCTGGGGTCCGATCAATCAGTGGCTGTTCGGCGTGAAGTATCGCGAGCACAAAACGGATCAGGACGCGCGCCTTGGAAACATTGCGGGCAGCGCGCTCGCGGGCCAGGGCCTCGCCAATTTCGCCGGTGGCCTGACTCCCAGCAACATGCTCGACGGCGCGGATGCGAACTCCGGTCTGGAACGCTGGCTGACCGTCGATCGGGCTGCCTTGGAACGTTTCGTCGCCGGTGCTCCAGTGGTGAATCCGCTCACTTCTCCGGCAACTCCATTGGCCGCGGGCCAGCTGGCGCCGTTCCCCAACGCCATGTTCAACGTGGAAGAGGAGATCACCAGCGCGTACACGCAGTTCAACTTCACGGGCGAAGGCTTCCGCGGCAATCTCGGCTTGCGCTATGTGATGACCGATCAGTCCAGCGCCGGCTTCACCGGCGTGGGCGGCGGTACTTTCGTGCCGAACTCGTTCTCGCGGGACTACAACGACTGGCTGCCGAGCTTCAACTTCGCGATGGATGTTGCGGACGACGTGGTCGTTCGTTTGGCTGCTTCGCGCACCATGGCGCGGGCCAACTTCGCCGACCTGGCGTCGTTCGTGGAACTGGACAACACGACGAACTCCGGCCGCGGCGGCAATCCCAATCTCGATCCATACCGCGCCAGCAACTTCGACCTGTCGGCCGAGTGGTACATGGGCAATGAAAGCCTGCTGGCGGTGACGCTGTTCTATAAGGATGTGCGTTCCTTCATCGTCAGCCAGTCCTCGCCCGAGCAACAGTTCGATACCAACTCCGGCCAGGTCGAGACCTTCGACGTGACGCGCCCTCGCAATGGCGCCGGCGGCGAGATCCAGGGATCGGAGCTCACGTATCAGACCCGCCTCTGGGGCGATTTCGGTCTGCAGGCCAACTACACGTATGCCGATGGCAGCACCGATGAGGGCCTGCAGATTCCGTTCAGCTCCAAGCACACCATCAATCTCACGCCGTATTACGACAACGGCACCCTCAATGCCCGTCTGACTTATGGCTGGCGTTCGAAGTACTTCCGTGAGATCGGTCGCAATGGCGTGGCGGTGACCACCGACGAGTATGCCCAGCTCGATGCGGCGTTCGGCTGGCGCCTGACCAACAACATCGAGCTGACGGCGCAGGTGCTGAACATGCTGGATGAGACTCACTATGAGTACGCGGGCGAGGAGAGCCGTTTGCTGAATCTCTACAAAAACGGCCGCCGGTACTTCGCCGGAGTACGCTTCTCTCTGTAAGCGTCAGCCTCGCCGGATCGGAGCCGCCGATTGAATCGTCTGCGGCTCTGATCCAAGCTCGTGTTCAACGGCAGACGCCTCGTCTGAAGCCGGCGGGTATTCACGCATGAAGCAAACACGGATGACTGTTGCGAGCCGCGCTGTCATGGGGGCGATGGCCGCCCTCGTGCTGGCCGCGTGCGGCGGTGGGACGCCCGAATCGGGCGCTCCTGAAGGAACGGCGATTTCCATCATTCCCGCGCCTCGGAAGGTCGATGCTGGCAAAGGTGTGTTCTACCTCGATGGGAACACCCGGCTCGAGTTCGGCGAGGGCGTGGAAGGCGAGCGCCTCGGCGCCTATCTCTCCGACTTGTTACGAAAGACGTATGGCATTGGCCTGGGCGCCGGCGGCAATGCGCCGGAGGCCAACCTGATTCGTTTCGAGCTCACGGCCCCTCAAAGCACTGCCGGTGCTGCACAGCCTTGTGCTCCAGACCTTCCGGCGTCCTGCCCGGCGGAAAGTTATTCGCTGGTCTCGTCTGATTCGCGGATCGTCATCTCGGCGCCCGACTCTCGCGGATTGTTCTACGGAGCCGTGACGTTGTGGCAACTGCTGTCGAAACAGCAAGGCGGTTTCGTCGTTCCTGAGGTCACGATCGAAGACTCGCCGCGTTTCGGCTGGCGTGGGCTCATGCTGGACTCGGCGCGCCACTATCAGCCGCCCGAGTTCATCCGCAAGTTCATCGATGTGATGGCGTTGCATAAGTTGAACGTGCTGCATTGGCATCTCACCGACGATCAGGCATGGCGGCTGGAGATCAAGAAATATCCGCGGCTCACGCAAGTGGGCGCATGGCGAGTTCCTGCCGGTCCGGCGGCCGCTGCCGATATCGATCCTGCCTCGGGCAAGCCACGCTTGTACGGCGGTTTCTATTCGCAGGAGGAGGTGCGCGACATCGTGGCCTATGCGATGGCTCGCAACATCACCATCGTTCCGGAGATCGACATGCCGGGTCATGCCAGCGCGGCAATAGCTGCGTATCCAAAGCTGGCCGTAATCGATCGGCCCTCACCGCAGGTGCCGGCAGACTGGGGTGTTTATTCCGCTGTGTTCAACGTCGAGGAGTCGACGTTCACGTTCTTCGAAGACGTGCTGGCAGAAGTCGTCACACTGTTCCCGGGCGAGTTCATCCATGTCGGCGGCGACGAAGCCGTGAAAGATCAATGGAAAGCTTCGCGTCGCGTGCAGGCTCGCATGCGCGAGCTGGGTGCGAAGGACGAGCACGAGATGCAGAGCTACTTCATCAAGCGCATGGAACAGTTCCTGAGCTCGAAGGGGCGGCGCCTGATCGGCTGGGATGAAATTCTCGAAGGCGGTCTGGCGCCGAATGCCACCGTGATGTCCTGGCGGGGCATCGACGGAGCGATCGCCGCCGCCGCTTCAGGGCACGACACCGTCCTGTCGCCGCAGCCGACGCTCTACTTCGATCGGCGACCCTTCGATACGCCGAGCTCGCCGGGCCGTGTGGAGATCTCGACGGTGAAAGATGTTTATGCGTTCGATCCCACGCCGGCCGCAATCAGTGAAGATCAGCGTAAACATATTCTCGGCGTTCAGGCGAATCTCTGGACGGAACACATTCGTACGCCCGCTCGAGTCGAGTTCATGGCTTTCCCGCGCGCGGCCGCGATCGCCGAGGTGGGTTGGTCGCCGACCAAGGATTGGGAGGGATTCTCCGAGCGCTTGCCGGCGCTGCTTCAGCGTTACAGGTTGCTGGATGTTCGCTTCGCTGAGGAGCCGCTACCGCGCCCGGTGGATCCGCTCCGACGCACCAGTCACGAGATGGCGCTGTGCACGGACAAGATCGCTTTGTCGCTGGAGGACGATGCGCCGATCGAGGGCGATCGCGCCGTTTTCAAAGTCGACATCATGGAACCGTGCTGGCTGTTCAAAGGTGCGGATCTATCCAATGCCCATGCGCTGGTCGCTGCCGTTGGCCAGGTGCCGTTCAATTTCCAGATCGGCGATGCCGTGAAGCAGATTCAGCTGCATCCGCCGGCGACGCCCGCAGGTGAGCTGGAAGTGCGCATCGACGACTGCAAAGGCGAGCGCATCGCCGTGCTGCCACTGGCGCCGGCGGTCGGCAATTTCGCGGTGACGACGTTGCCGGCGGCAGATATCGCTCCGCGTGCGGGCAAACATGACTTGTGTCTCAGGTTCACGCGGAACAGCATCGATCCGGTCTGGGTGATCGATTCCATCGAGTTGCAGACCGACAGGGTGGCGGGAACGGAATGAGCAGTGCTGCAAATCTGCTGAAGCTGCACTCGCCGCTGCGCGGCTGGTGCGCATCTCTGGATGAGACGCCGGATGAAGTGTTCGCTCAGCGGTTGCTGGGCGAGGGCGTTGCGATCGATCCGACGGGCGATACGCTGTATGCGCCTTGTGATGGGGAGATTGTTTCGGTCGCGGCGTCCAAACATGCAGTTGCGCTGAGGGCGGACAACGGCGCGGAGATTCTGCTGCACGTTGGGATCGATACCGTTGCGCTCGGCGGCAAAGGCTTCGATGCATTGGTTCAGCCGGGGGCGCGAGTCAGTCTCGGTCAGCCGTTGCTGAAATTCGATCTCGACCTGCTCGCGCGCGGCGCGAAGAGCCTGATCACGCCGATGTTGATCACGAATGGCGATCGGTTCGCGGTAGCCAATGCGTGCGTCGGGTTGGCGGTCGAGGCTGGCGATGCACTTTTCGACGTGGTCGCGACGGGAGCGAACGTTGCGGCGGCTGGGAACGCCGCGGAGCAGGAAGCAACGTTGAAGTTCATCGTGATCCTGGCGCACGGAATTCACGCACGGCCGGCGGCGTTGATTGCGAACTTCGCGAAAGCGCAGAGCCTGGAGATTACAGTTTCCGCGCATGGTCGAAGCGCCAATGCCAGGAGCGCCGTATCGCTGATGGCGCTGGGCGTCAAGCACGGCGAAGAAATGACATTGAGTGCCTATGGCGCTGCCGCCGCCGCCACGCTCGATCAGCTGAAGCAGCTGATCCTTGGCATCAAAGAAGCACCGGTAAGTGTTTCGCACGCGGCGTCGAACAATAGTGCTTCGGTCCCGCCAACGCAGGTTGTCGCATCCAACAAGCTGCGCGGCGTTATTGCCAGTCGCGGGCTCGCTGTCGGGCGCGCGGTCACACTCCGGGCGGCCGAGATCGCCGTTGTCGAAGTCGGGCGCGGCATCGCTCATGAAAGCGCCGAGTTCGAGCGCTCGCGTGACGAAGTTCGAACTCGCCTCAACCAACTTGCACAGCACTCGCAAGGGGCGGCCAGGGAAGTCATCACCGCTCATCTCGAATTCATCGACGATTGGGAGCTCGTGGCATCGGCTCGTCGAGCCATCTCTCGGGGCAAGAGTGCCGCATTCGCCTGGCGTCGCGCGGTTCGAGACAGCGCAGACACACTGCGCGCTCTTGGCGATCCGCGAATGTCGGAGCGCGTCGATGATTTGATCGACCTGGAGTCTCAGGTGCTGCTCGCCCTGAGTGGCGAAGCGCCTGTCGCGATGCCGCTGCTCCCGGATCGCGCCATCCTCGTCGCCGAAGATCTGAAGCCGTCGCAACTCGTTTCTCTCGACGCCGCCAAACTCGCGGGCATCTGTCTCGCAGCCGGCGGCCCGACGTCCCACGTCGCGATCCTTGCTGCGGCCATGGGGGTGCCTGCATTGGTCGCGCTCGGGCAGTCGGTGCTCAGTGTCGAAGACGGTGCGTGGCTGGTGCTCGATGCCGAGCAGGGCACTGTTTCGATCTCTCCCGATCAAGTCGCCCTGGCCGCTGCCGAGCAAACATTGACGCAACGAAAACAGCGGCAGCAAAGCGAGCGGGCGGCGGCGCATGTGGACTGTCGCACGGCCGATGGCGAGCGCATCGAAGTGTTTGCCAACCTGGGCTCGATCGCCGAGGCTCAAGTTGCCGTTACGCATGGCGCCGAAGGCTGCGGGCTGTTACGCACCGAGTTTCTTTTTCTCGAACGCGATGCGCCGCCGAGCGAAGACGAGCAGCTCCAGCAGTATCAAGGCATCGCACAGGCGCTCGAAAGCCGGCCACTGGTCATCCGCACGTTGGACATCGGGGGCGACAAGCCGATTCCCTATTTGCCACTGCCCGCTGAAGAAAACCCGGCGCTTGGCCTGCGAGGCGTGCGTACGAGCTTGTGGCGGCCGGATCTGCTGAGAGTTCAGCTGCGCGCCATTCTGCGAGTGCGACCTGTGGAGCAGTGTCGCATTCTCCTGCCGATGATCACCGACCCGGCCGAGATTCGCGCCGTGCGACGCATGCTCGATGAAGTGCGGCGCGAGTTGGGTATCACATCTGCTGTCCCCGTGGGCGCCATGATCGAAACGCCTGCGTCAGCAGTGATCGCGAGCCGCATCGCGCGGGAGGTGGACTTCTTGAGCATCGGCACCAACGATCTGACGCAGTACACGCTCGCGATGGATCGAGGTCATGCGGAGCTGGCTCATCGGATCGACGGGCTGCATCCTGCCGTTTTGAACCTGATTGCAATGACCGTCGATGCCGCGAACGAGCACCACAAACTGGTCGCCGTGTGCGGCGGCCTTGCATCGGAACCTGCGGCAGTCCCGATCCTCATTGGCCTTGGCGTGCGTGAACTCTCGGTGGTTCCGACGCTCGTGCCGCAGCTGAAGAGTTTGATCCGCACCGTGACCGTCGAAGCGTGCCGCTCGCTTGCGGAGCGCGCACTGGCGATGGATACGGCCGAAGCAGTCCGCGCACTTGCCAATGAGGCAACGACGCCGGCGCGAGGTTTGCTGGCCGCGGAATAGCAGAGCTTCCGTAGAGGTGATGCGATGAAGAACCTGATCACAGGCCTGCAATCCATCGGCCGTGCGCTGATGTTGCCGATCGCGGTGCTGCCGGTAGCGGCGCTGCTGCTGCGTCTGGGGCAGCAGGATCTGCTCGACATTCCGGCCATTGCCGCCGCGGGCGACGCCATCTTCTCCAATCTCGGTCTGCTGTTTGCAATGGGCGTGGCCGTCGGCCTGGCGCGTGAGAATCACGGTGCGGCAGGGTTGGCGAGCGTGGTGGGCTATCTGGTTACGACCAAAGGCGCTGAAGTGCTGATCTCGGTGCCGCCGGAAGTCACGGCCGGGTTGGTCGATCAGGCGCGTGATTTTGCCATCGCCGCGTTTCGTGAGCGCGAGCTGTCGAAGCTCAGTGTGCCGGCCGGTCTGATCAATGGCCTGATCGCAGGCTATTTGTATAACCGATACAGCGACATTCGCCTGCCGGCCTACCTCGCATTCTTCGGTGGCCGGCGTTTTGTGCCTATCGCCAGCGGTACCGTGGGCATCGTGCTCGCGCTAGCCTTCGGTTTCGGCTGGCCCATCCTCGAGCGAGGCATGGATGCGGCGAGCGATGCCGTCCTGGCGTCCGATTCCATCGGGGTGTTTCTTTACGGTGTGTTGAACCGAGTGCTCATCGTCACCGGGCTGCATCACATCCTGAACAACGTCGCGTGGTTCCTGCTCGGCGACTATCACGGGGTGACCGGCGACCTCAAACGTTTCTTCGCAGGCGACCCGAGCGCGGGCGCTTTCATGTCCGGCCACTTCCCGGTCATGATGTTCGGTCTGCCGGCTGCATGTCTGGCGATGTATCGAACAGCACTGCCGCATCGTCGGGCGGCCGTGGGCGGAATGCTGTTCTCCATGGCGCTGACTTCATTCCTCACCGGCGTCACCGAACCCATCGAGTTTTCTTTCATGTTCCTCGCGCCGGTGTTGTACGGCATTCACGCGGTGCTGACGGGTGTCGCCATGGTGGTCATGGACCTGCTGAACGTGAGGCTCGGGTTTGGATTCTCCGCCGGCCTGTTCGACTACGTGCTGAACTTCGGTAAGGCGACCAAGCCGCTCTGGCTGTTGCCGCTGGGTTTGCTCTATTTCGCGCTGTACTACGGTTTGTTTCGATTCTTCATCGTGCGTTTCAATCTCGCGACGCCGGGGCGTGGGGTCGAGGACACTGCGAGCGCAAGCAGCGACGCGGGCACGCAGGATGATGCAGTTCAAGGTTGGATTCGCGCGCTCGGCGGTGCAGGCAATCTGGTGGCGGTTGATGCGTGCACGACGCGACTGCGATTGTCGGTCGCGGATCAGAAGGCGGTGAACGAGCCGGCGCTGAGGGCGCTGGGCGCGAGAGGGTTCGTGAGGCCATCGCAACAAACGTTGCAAGTCGTCGTCGGGCCGATCGCGGATCAGTTGGCTTCGTCGATTCGAGCGGGGTTGAGGCTTCCGGCGAATGTTGCGTCTGAATCGCCAGCGCCGGTTGCGGTCGAGGCGCCGGTCGCTGCGAGTGTGATCTCGGTGAAGGAGTTGCTGCGGAGTCTCGGTGGGATGGAAAACATTCGAGATATGCGGGCGGCTGCCAGCCGGATTTGTTTCACGGTGCGTGAGGATGCGGCGGTTTCGGAAGATGTTGCCAAAGTCGCGGGTGTGCGAGGAGTGGCGCGGCCTGCGGATCACAGCGTGCACGTCGTCGTGGGGCCGGCGGCGGCTGGAGTGTTTGCGGAGTTGGGGCGGTTGCGGGTGGTGTAGGAGGGGGCGTTTGTTTGCTGAGTGGCTGTCGCTTGGCATTGCTGTAAGAGGCGTTGGTGGTTAGCGCCGCCGGGAGGTGATAGGACACTTCCGGCGACGCAAACCACCAACGCCTCCGGCAGCAACGCTGAGCGAAAAACACTCGGCGACGCATCCCGCCTACGCCTCCGACAGCAACGCCAAGTTACAACGCTTCGGCCACGCAGCCGCTCACGCCTCTGACGGATTTGACCTCCGGCCGTCGCGGCTTCGATGATATCGGCTCAATCATCCGCGGGAGAGACCGATCATGGGGCAACGGTGTAAGCGTACGTCGCTGCTGGCTTTGCTGTTGCTTTTGACGTCGGCGCTCGTTCCTTCCTTGTCACTTGCCGTGCCTACCGCAGTTTTCACGCAGGCGGCGCCACCTGCAGGGGTGGTGGCCATCGTCGGGGCGGCGGTGGTGAATGTGGAAGATGGTTCGGTGATTCCCGATGCGGTCGTGCTCATTGAAGGCGATCGCATAAAGGCCGTTGGCCCCGCGTCCACTATCAATCTGCCGGCCGATGTGCAGAAGATTCGGCTGGAGGGCAAGTGGCTCGCGCCTGGGCTGTTGAATATGCATACCCACTTCGGCTTGAAGCTCCCGGGGCCCGCTGGGGCGGCGCTCGAGAATGAGACGGACATGGAGCTCGTGCTTCGCATGGCGGACAACGCGCGGCAGTCATTGTATGCAGGCGTGACGACGGTGCGTCTCGTGGGAGAGGAGCGTGGCAGTGACTTTGCGCTCAAGGCCGCGATCGATGGTGGTACGGCCCTCGGGCCGCGTATTCAAACGGCCGGCGAGATCATCGCGACCACGGGCGGGCATGGCTTCCTCGAAGCCGACGGAGTGGCGGAGCTTTCCAAGGCGGTTCGTCAGCAGATCAAGAAGGGCGCGACCTGGATCAAGGTCGCGATTTCCGGCGGCATCTCCGATTCTCACGGCAACATTGCCGCATCGACCATGACCAACGATGAAATGAAAGCCGTCATCGAGGTGGCGCATCGTAACGGCGCGAAGGTGACAGCTCACAACGGCTCGCCGGTTGCGGCGGACGAAGCACTGGAGCTTGGCATCGATTGTTTCGAGCACGCTTATCACCTGACAGAGAAACAACTGCGGGCGATGAAAGCGAAAGGCGCGTGGCTCGTGCCCACCGCGGTGGTCACTGACGAAGGCGCGATGGAGTTCTTCCGCAAGATCGGTTCGCCGCCGTGGTATCTGGAACGGGTCAAGAGCACTCGCGTCGACCATCTCAAGATGCTGCAGACGGCCGTCAAGCTTGGGGTGAACATCGCGCTGGGCACCGATCAATTTCCCTTCGAGCCGAACGCCGGCACAACCGCAACGGTGCGCGAAGCCGAGCTGTATGTTGAAGCGGGCATGACGCCATTGCAGGCGTTGCAGGCAGCGACGCTCAAGCCGGCGATCATGTTGGAGATGGATGAAGAGGTGGGGGCGCTCGCGCCGGGGCGTTTCGCGGACATCATTGCCGTGAATGCGAACCCCGTGCAGGACATATCCGCGCTGCGGAGTATCAGTTTCGTGATGAAAGGCGGTCAGGTGGTGCGTCACGATTCACCGTTGCCGTGAGCGCAACGCGATGGCACGCGGGGTGCTATTGAATCGGCCTCGCAGTCTTCTTAGCGTGTCGGAGTGGTAGTGAGAAGGTCAGGGTATGGACAGGCATTCGGTCCAGTGGCGGGGATACATTCCGGCGATCACGACGCCATTCGCCAGTGACGGGGCACTCGATCTCGACGCTTTGGACAGGCTGTTGGGCTGGATGCACGAAGAGGGCATGCACGGCCTCATCATCGGGGGCACACAGGGCGAGTGGTTCACGATCGATCAGGCCGAGCGCGAGCAGTTGATGCAGGCCGTCGGCCGCAAGCTCAGCGGCAAATTGCCGCTCATTGCGGGCTGCAGTGGCTACACGCCTCGCGAAGTCGTCGCGCACGCGCAGCTCGCTGCGGATCATGGATTCGACGGCATTCTGGTGACGCCGCCGCCTTACATGGTGCCGACCGATCGTGAGATCTTCGAGTTCTATCGTGAGGTCAGCGATCGGGTGTCGTTGCCGATCTGTGTATACAACTGGCCGCCCGGTACGAATGTGGACATGTCGCGCGATCTGTTGCAACGGATCGTCGAGCTGACGAACGTGGTGGCGATCAAGAACTCGACGGCCGATCTGCGGCGCTTCGTCGAAGTGTTCTTTGCGCTCAAAGACAAGGTGCGGGTGTTCGGAGTGCCGATGAACGAACTGGGCATTCT
>Ga0182742_1000593_pt1 | contig 54698 bp, 43 predicted proteins | sample eDN5th37CBELigMG_FD_128880 | JGI IMG/M metagenome (GOLD analysis project Ga0182742, IMG submission 128880) | Enriched Miracle-Growth compost microbial communities from Emeryville, California, USA - eDNA 5th pass 37_C BE-Lig MG (version 2)... ...
CGCGGCCGCGGGCGCCGGCGGCGGGTTGGGCTCGAGCGCCGCGTCGAAAGCACTCACATCCGCAGCTGCGGACTCGGGGCGCGCTCGTTGCACGAGCGGCGCAAACGGAGCGGTCCCCTGCGCGTCCGCAAGCCGAGCAGCGCTGGCAGTCTGCGCGTCCGGGCCGGACGGCCCCGCGCGCCGATGATCGATCTTCAGCACGACGGTGAAGGCGATCAGGATCGTCGCTGCAAGGCCGACGGGCATCGCCCATCGCGGCTTGCGATAGATCGGCTCCGCGGACGGCACCCGGATCGCATCCCGCGCACGATCGAGAACGAGCCGATCGAGCTCCGCGGAAGGCTCGGCGTGATCGATCTGCGAAAGCCGGCGATGCATCGGCGAGCGGCGCCGCAGGAACGCCTCGAATTCCGCATCGTGATCGGCGTCGTTCGTCATGTCCCCGGCTCTTCCAGCGCGGCCTGCTGCGGCTTTTCGCGGACGATTCCCATCGCGGCGCGCAGCTTGTTCAGGGCGTATCGCAGCCGGCTTTTCGCCGTCTCCATGCTGACGCCCGTGATGGATCCGATCTCCTCCAGCGTGAGGCCGGACTCCTCGTAAAGCAGGAAAGTATCGCGCTGATCCGCAGGCAGCGCGGCCAGCGCGGCACGATAACGCGTGAGCGTCTGTGCGTGCTCGGCTCGTGCATCGGGAAGATCGGCGAGAGGCGCGGGCAACACTTTCTCCAGGTCGAAATCGTCGTTGCTGAGATTCGCGCGTTCCTGTCGCGCCGACGATCTGCGGCAATGATCGATGAAGCAGTTGTGCGCGATCCGGTACAGGAACGTCGTGAACTTCGCGCGCGGCTCGTATCGGCTGCGGCTCGAAATCACGCGACTCCACACTTCCTGGAAGATGTCGTTCGCCACTTCCGGATCGCGCGTGTGCCGGGCGAGATAGCGATACAGCGCGCTTCGATGGCGGCTGTAGAGCGATTCGAACGCGCGCAGGTCTCCGCTCGCATATCGCAGCATCAGCTCGCCGTCTTCCACTTCGGCCATCGCAGCCACTTTACGCGCGACCGTCGAGGGCCGGAACGTTCTGAACGTCGCCGCAGGCCTCTTCGCAGTCGCGAATGGCCTCTCCGGAAGCGCCGCCGCTTCCACGCTCATCTCCGAAATGCTTATCGCGCTCACGCAAGGCGACCTCCCGTGGGGTGGCTCTTCAACGGCGGGGAGGCCGCAAACGGGTTCGGGAAGGCTGCTACGAATCCTGAATTTCTACTGAATTCAGCAACTTAAGCCTTGCAGCGCAACTTCAGCCGGTTTTCACGTGTTCTGGTGTTGACACTCAAGTAGTGTTGTAGTTATATAGAACACCATGGCAACGGCGATCTGGATGGTCCGGATCGAAGACGAGCCAAGGCAAGGAGACAAGGCAATGAACGCGGTGAACGGTCTGGCGAAGGTAGTGGTTTGCGGCGCGGCTGCGGTGGCGCTGACGTTCCTCTCCGGATGGACCTTTGTGCAGTCGACGGCTGATGCTTTCTACGCCTCCGACATGCCCACCGTCGTGATCCTGGCGAAGGCGGAGAGGGGCCCGGCCAAGCTGGTCCAGGCGGGCGTGAGCGGTCTGCTACAGTAGTTGGCTAGTAGCCTCATACAGAGCCTGATACAGGAGCGCGCCGGAGACATCATGGATCCCCAGTGGGACGACAGCCTGCCGATCTACCGGCAACTGCGTGACCGGGTGGTCGCCATGATCCTCGAAGGCGCGCTCAAGGACGGCGACCCGCTCCCCTCGGTGCGCAGCGTCGCCGCCGAGTTCAGGCTGAATCCTCTCACTGTGCTCAAGGGCTACCAGCAGCTCGTGGACGAGCAGCTTGTGGAAAAGCGCCGGGGACGCGGCATGTTCGTCAGCGAGGGGGCCCGTAAATCCCTCATGAAGGATGAGCGCGCGCGCTTCCTGGAAGACGAGTGGCCAAAGGTCTACGCCACCATCCAGCGTCTCGGTCTCTCCGCAGAAGACCTGCTGCGAGAAGGCGCCGCTCCCGCGGCGACTCCGTGGCCCTCCACGCAGCCAGGACCGAACGATGACAGCAATAATTGAAGCCCGGGGCCTGGCGAAAACGTTCGGCACCACGCGGGCGCTCGACGGAGTCGATTTCACGATCTGCGCCGGCCGCATCGTCGGGCTCATCGGCCCGAACGGGGCCGGCAAGACGACGGCGCTGAAGTCCATCCTCGGGCTCACCTCGTTCGAAGGGCACCTGGAGGTGCTCGGCAAGAATCCCTACTCGCAGCGTGACGAGCTGATGCGCGATGTGTGTTTCATCGCGGACGTCGCCGTGCTGCCCAAGTGGCTGCGAGTCAGCAATGCGCTGGATTTCGTGCAGGGCGTGCACCCGAGGTTCGATCGCGCGCGCGCCGAAGAATTTCTGCGCAAGACCGACATCAAGATGAAGAGCCGCGTGCGGGAGCTCTCGAAGGGCATGGTCACGCAGCTCCATCTCGCACTGATCCTCGCGATCGACGCGCGCCTTCTGGTGCTGGACGAGCCGACGCTCGGCCTCGATCTTCTCTTCCGGCGGCAGTTCTACGACACGCTGCTGAACGACTACTACGACAAGGAACGCACGATCCTCCTCACCACGCACCAGGTGGAAGAGATCGAGAATCTGCTCACGGACGTCATCTTCATCAACCGCGGGCGGATCGCGCTCGACTCGCCGGTGGAGGAGCTGCCGGCCCGCTACGCGCAGGTCACCGTCAACGCGAACGAAGCGCCCCGCGCCCGCGAAATGAAGCCTTTTTACGAGCGCGAGATTTTCGGCCGCGTCGCCATGTTCTTCGAAGGGCGTTCGCCGGACGAGCTCGAAGCGCTCGGCGAAGTGCGCACGCCGTCCATCGCGGATCTCTTCGTCGCCAAGATGCAAGGGGCGCCGGCATGAAGACGATGGCAATGCTCGTCCGCCGCGAGTTCTGGGAGCACCGCGTGTTCCTCTGGCTGCCGCTGATCCTCTGCGCCGGATTTCTCCTGACGTGCGTGGTCGTCGGTGCGAAATTCGGCCAGGGCTCCGTCACCGTGATGAACTCGCGGGGAGTCTTCCGGGACGTGGGAAGCGGCCTCGTCGGGCTCACGTTCGTGCTGCCCCTGACGGTCGCCGGATTGATGGCGATCGTCACGTTCTTCTACTTGTCGGACAGCCTTTACGCCGATCGCAAGGACAGGAGCATTCTTTTCTGGAAGTCGCTGCCGGTTTCCGACGCGATGACCGTGCTCTCGAAGATGCTGGTCGCGCTGATCGCCGTGCCGCTCGTCGTGTACGCGCTCGCCTTCGTGACCAACCTGCTCGTGCTTCTGGTCATCAAGGTATCCACTGGCGTGGAGCTCTTCTCCGGAGCCTTCGGTGTCGGCGAGTGGTTCGGCGCGAACCTGCAGCTCCTGCTGCGGATCTTCGTCATGGCGCTCTGGTACTCGCCGATCGTGGCCCTGCAGCTGCTCATTTCCGTCTCGGTGCCTCGCATGCCGCTGGTCTGGACGGTCGTTCCGCCGCTTGTGCTCATCTTCGGCGAACGGATGTTCTTCGGAACCTGGAACGTCGGGCTGTTCGTGCTCGAGCGTATTTCAGGTCCCGACACCGGCCAGAACGTGGCGTTCGCAGTCCAGGGCATCCCGGGACACGGGCTCAATCCCCTGCCGTTCCTGAGCCATGTCGACCTGTGGGCCGGCGTCGCGGTCGCCGCAGTGCTCACGTACGTTGCCATCCTGATCCGGCGTCATCGCAGCGACTCGTAAATCCCCGGGCACATCCCTAGACTGCGCCGCCATGGGGACGAGCTCGCGAGCCCGCGAATGGCGGAGCAGGTCTTGACGCAGCCGCAGGCGCTTTCGTTGCGCCAGTCGGGCGACGTCCTTCACCTTGCCCTTGCCGGGGAATGGCGCGTTTCCGCGCTTGCGGAGCTGGACCGGGCCCTTGCGCCCATCGACGTCGCCCACATCCGCGAAGTCCGCGTGAATGTCGCGGATCTCGCCCTCCTCGATTTTTCCGCCGCCTGGCGCCTGCGCGAGTTTCTCGAGCGCGCGACCCGGTACGACGCCAAGGTCACGTTCGAGGGCGGTGAGGAGCCCGAGCAGCTCCGGCTCATCGGCGAGTGTCTCGTTCGCGCGCCGTATACCCCACCGAATGGAGAAAACCGCCCCATCGAGCCGGTCGAGGCGCTGGGCCGGCAAGTGGTCCGGCGCTGGCGCGATGTCGTCGCCGCGCTCGAATTCACCGGGCGCATCACGCTCACCGCCGCACGCGCGCTCGTGAATCCGAAGCGGCTGCGGCCGATCTCGATCGCCCGTCACATCTACGACACCGGCATCACCGCGATCCCGATCGTGTCCCTGATCGCGTTCCTCATCAGCGTGATCATCGCGTACATGAGCGCGCAGCAGCTCCAGCAGTTCGGCGCCGAGATCTTCGTCGTCGACCTCGTCACCATAGGCGTGCTTCGCGAGCTGAGTGTGCTGCTCACGGCGATCATCGTTGCGGGACGATCGGGCAGCGCGTTCGCTGCCGAGATCGGCGCGATGAAGCTCAACGAAGAGGTCGACGCGCTGAAGGCGACCGGCGTCGATCCGTTCGAGGTGCTCGTGGTCCCGCGCATGATCGGGCTCGTCATCGCCCTGCCGCTCCTTACGGTGATCTCCGACGCCATCGGCCTGACCGGCGGCGCGCTCCTCTGCCGCTATCTGCTGGACATGCCTCTCACGCAGTACATCCAGCGAGTCAACGCCGCCATCGCGCCGACTACGTTCTGGGTCGGCATCATCAAGGCCCCCGTGTTCGCGATGCTGATCGCAATGGCCGGCGTGTATCGCGGGATGCAGGTGCGCGATTCCTCGCGCGAGCTCGGGCGGCTGACGACCGTCGCCGTCGTGCAGTCCATCTTCCTCGTGATCCTCGCGGATGCGCTTTTCGCCGTGCTGTTCATGGAGCTGGACATCTGATGGCCGCTCCCAACGGCAACGGCACGGGAGCCGGTAAGCGCAGGCCGATGGTCGAAGCCATCGGCATCGTCAACCGCTTCGGCGCCCAGGTGGTGCACGACCACCTCGACATGGAAGTGGTGGAGAACGAGGTGTTCGGGATCGTCGGCGGATCGGGCACCGGCAAGTCCGTCCTGCTGCGGACCATCCTCGGATTGCGGCGGCCGCAGGAGGGCACGATCCGCCTCGAAGGTCGCGATATCACCCAGCTCTCCGAGAGGGAGCTGCGCGAGGTGAAGGCGCGGTACGGCGTGACATTCCAGCAGGGCGCGCTCTTCACCTCGCTCACCGTGATGCAGAACGTGCAGCTGCCGATGATCGAGCACGTGAAGCTCACGGCGCGCATGCGCGACGAGCTCGCCATGCTGAAGATCCGGCTCGTGGGGCTTCCGGCCGAGGCCGCGCAGAAATACCCGAGCCAGCTCTCGGGCGGCATGGTCAAACGCGCCGCGCTGGCGCGTGCGCTCGCGCTCGACCCGCGCCTGCTGTTCCTGGACGAGCCGACGTCCGGGCTCGATCCCATCAGCGCGGCGTCCTTCGACGAGCTCATCATGGACCTGCAGAGCCAGCTCAAACTGACGGTGGTCATGATCACGCACGATCTGGACACGATCTTCCGTACCTGCAATCGTGTCGGCGTGATCGTCGACCGGAAGATGGAAATCGATACGCTCGAGGGCATCGTGAAGCACGAGCATCCCTGGATCCGCGCCTACTTCCACGGCGAGCGCGCCGAACGCCTCGTGGAAGATCGTTCCGGCGCGAGAGGAGGCACTCATGGAGCGTGAAGCGAACTACGCCGCGGTGGGGGCCTTCGTCGTGCTCGTCGTGGTGATGGCCGTGCTGTTCGTCTACTGGTACTCCGATGCGCGCGAGCATCGCGATTACCAGCGCTACGAAGTGTATTTCGAGGGCAGCGTCAGCGGACTCGAACGAGGCGCGCCGGTTCGTTACCTCGGCGTCGATGTCGGGCGCGTGTACAACATGCGCGTCGATCCCCGCGCGCCCGATCGTGTGCAAGTGCTGGTGGATATCGATTCGAGCGCGCCGATCTCGGAGAAGACGGTGGCGGAGCTGTCCTTGCAAGGCGTCACCGGGCTGCTCTACATGGATCTCGTTCAGGACACCGGCACTCGCCGACTCACGAGGCCGGTGGCGAGCGAGAAATATCCCGTCATCCGTTCCGCGCGATCGAGCTTCGACGTGCTGCTGGCGTCACTGCCCGATCTCGTCGGTCTCGCAAGCGACGTCGCGGATAGGGCCGGCCGCATGCTGAGCGACAAGAACATCGCCTCCGTGTCGAACGCACTGGCGAACATCGACAAGGCGACCGCGACGCTGCCCCAGACGTTGCGTGATGTCGAGATGCTCGTTGCGGATCTGCGGGACGCGGCTTCGCAAGTACGCTCGGTGGCCGAGCAGGCGAACGGCGTGATCAGCACGGCCGGGCCGGAAGTCACTCAGGCGATGAGTCGCGTGCGGGAAGTGGCCGCGAACCTGTCATCCGCGAGCAGCCGCCTCGACAAGCTGGTGGAGGAGAATCGCGAGGACATCCGTTCCTTCACCCGCGAAGGGCTGCCGGAGCTCGAGCGATTCCTGCGTGAAGGCCGTGCGGCGGCCCGTGAATTCCGCGACCTCTCCCGAAGCCTGCGCGACAATCCGTCCCAGATCCTTTATCAGCCGCCCCCGCAGGGAGTCGAGATTCCGCGATGACCCGCTTGATCCTCTCGCTGTCGATGGTGCTGATGGCGTCCGGCTGCACGTCCGGGCTGTTCAAGAGCGAAGCGCCGCCGGTGCAGGTGTACGTGCTTCGCGCCGCCGCTTCGCCGACCAGTGCGGCCACCGGGCAGGCGCAAGCGCTGGATACCGCGCGCGCCGCGCAAGCAGGTACGAGCGGCAATGCTTCGGAGGGCGCCTCGCCGCCACCGCCGCCGACCATCCAGGTGCCGCGCCCCCAGGCGGACCCGGGCCTCGCGACGGAGCTGATCACGCTCGTGCGATCCGATCACCGCATGGATCGTTACGCGGCGGCGAGCTGGGCGGGCCCGCTGCCCGATGTCGTCGAAACGCTCGCCATCGACACGCTGCGAGCCACAGGCCAGTGGTCCGCCGTGCACGATGCGCCGAGCCCGTTCTCGGCCGAATATCTGCTCCAGATCAACATCCGCCGTTTCGAGGCGGATTACACGAGCGGCGCCGAGGCTCCCACGATCTACGTCACTCTCGATTGCACGATCGCCCGTCGCCGCGGCCGCCAGCTGCTGACGAGCTTCGTCGCCGAAGGCGTCGCAACCGCGGAGACCAACCGGATGAGCGCCGTCGTGGCGGCATTCGAGAAGGCCGCGCAGGCTGCATTGAAGACGATGGCGGAACGCAGCGCCGCCGAGGTCAGAATGTCGACAGCCCGGTCGACTCCATGACGCGGTAGAGCCAGTAGTTGGCCTGGGTCGGGTCGGCGTACACGCCGAACTCGGCGGTGTACTCGATGCCGAGCCCCGCGCGGTTGTTCCAGAGCGTTTCGAAATACTCGAGCACCTGTGTTCCGAGCGGCGACTGGCGCGCCGTCTCGACCGCGATGTTGGCTTCGAGGTTGTAGTCGCCGATGTTCCGGCGCGTGAGATTGGCGGAGCCGAGCGACATCCAGAGCCGATCCGTGCCGTACACCATCACGAGCTTCGAGTGGAACTGCTCGCCATGCGTGCGGTACCAGCGAACGTGGATCGCGCCGTTGCTCGCCGCGAGCAGCTCGCTCGCGACCGGCCGGTTGGGAATGCCGTTCTTTTCCCGGCCGAAGGCGTCCTTGTTGGGATCGAGGATCAGGCGCACCTCGACGCCGCGCGCCGCCGCGTTCACCAGCGAGTTGATGATCTCGCGGTCCGAGATGTAGAACATGGCGATGTCGACCGACTCGCCGCGCACGGCTGAGTCGATCCGCTCGACGATCTCCTCGCGGATCGCGCCTTCGGTGATCATGCGGGTCCGCACGATCTGGCCGCTCGCAAGCGCGCTTGAGTCATTCGGCGGCGGCTCCCGGCGGGACGGCTCCACGGCGATGACGCCGTCCCATCCGGAAAACCTCGCAACGTCGAGCTCGCTCTCCAGCAACGGCGTGAGCGCCGGACCGCTGATCTTCACCGCAACGTTCGAATGCGCGCTGCTGCCATCGTGCGGGTTGGCTGAAGCGATCACCCCGACGAGCCCGCCCTTGCCGTCGTCCCCGATGATCACCTTTCGATGGTTCGCCTTGAAGTTGGCGAGCCGCGCCCACGCGCGGAACGTGACCTCGCGCGAGTCCTCATCCAGCGGATTCGGCAGCCAGCCCTGCCCGCGACCGTCGCCGCTCCACCACCGCAGCGCGAGGCGCCAGAACGCCGAGTAGATGAAATTGGAATCCCGCAGCCGATCCAGGTCCGTGACGACGACGTCGATGCCGGCGGCGCGCAGCAGCTCCAGGTCTTCGGAAGGATCCCCGCCGTACACGTCGTTGATTGGATCGGTGATGAACAGGACCCGCAGGTCCGGCACCTGCTGCTTTTGCAGGATCAGCGCATCGCGCAGCTCGCCGGAAAGCGCGCGGGCCGGAGGCCCCGACGTGTCCGCGCCTTGATGCGCGTTGAACAGGAAGTAGTCGATGACGAGAAACCGCTGGGCACCCCGCACGACGCTCAGCACCTCGTCGAAGATGCTCTGGCTCATCACCGAGCGGCCGTACGCGTCCGCCGTGGTGATGTCCGCGATGAACGAGACGTCAGCAGAGGAGACGGCCTGCCATTCGCTGCGAACGTGAGTGCCAGGTGGCAGCGGCTTGTTCGCATGCCACACCGCCGTGCCGCCCCAGATGACGAGCAGCGAGAGAAGGATCAGCCGCCCGACATTGGGCCGACGCGGGGCTGCCGCCTTGCGGGTAGGCGCATCGATGAGCACCGGCTCTTGCGGCATCGTGGAGGGCGCAGACATCGGCCGGTTCGAGGAGTGCCTGCTTTCCTTGGGAGCTGCCCCGCCCGGTCCTTACGCCGAGCGACTGTTCAGCGAATCCGTCGCCGTCAGCAGATGCGCGAACGGCGGCGTGCCACTGGCCTGGCGCGCAAGAAGCGCGAGCAACTCCTCGCTCGTGCACGGCTCGCCGAAGAGCTTGCCCTGCGCGAAATGGCAGTTGTGCCGGCGGAGGAATTCGAGATGGCGCTGGGATTCGACACCTTCGGCCACGACGTCCATCCCCAGGCTCCTGCCCATGTCGATGATCGTGCGCACGATGGTGGCGTCCCCCGCATCCTCGCTGACGTCACGCACGAAGGACTGGTCGATCTTCAGCGTGCCGATCGGGAACTGCTGGAGCGCGGAGAGCGAGGAGTACCCCGTGCCGAAATCGTCGATCGACAGGTGCAGGCCCATCGCATACAGCTCGTCGAGGAGGCGCACGGTGCGCTTCGCGTCCGCCATCAGCGTGGTTTCGGTGATCTCCAGCTCGAACGACGTGGGCGAGACACCGTGCCGGCGGAACACCGAACGGCAGCGGAGGATGAAGCTCGCCTGACGCAGCTGCTTCAGCGAGAGGTTCAGCGAGATGCGTCCGGGATCGCCGACTTCGCCCTGCATGTGCCGGTAATCCAGGCACACGCGGTTCAGCACCCACTCGCCGATGTCCAGGATGAGGTTCGTTTCTTCCGCCAACGGGATGAACTGGCCGGGCGGGATGTCCCCGTGACCCGGCAGACGCCAGCGCAAGAGGGCTTCCGCACCGATGATCCGGCCGCTGCGCAGATCCACCTTCGGCTGATACCGGATGACGAGCTCGTCCCGCTCCAGCGCGCGCCGCAGCTTGCTCTTCAGCATGAGCCGCTCGACCGCCGCCGCGTTCATCTCCGGCGAGTAGAAGGCGAACGTGTTGCCGCCGTTCTGCTTCGAGTAGTACATCGCCGCGTCGGCATTGCGGATGAGGTCGATGACGTTCTCCGCATCCCGCGGGCAGAACGCGATGCCGATGCTCGAGGTGAGAAACACCTCGTGCTGGTTCAGCTGGAACGCGCGCGAAACGTCCGTGAGGATGGAGCGCGCGAGATGCGCGATGGGGCCGCGATTGTCCGACTCGGCAGGCAGCCCATCGACGAACAGCGCGAACTCGTCCCCGGCGAGGCGGCCGATGACGGTGTCCTTCGGGAGCGCTCGCGTGAGCCGTTCCGCCAGCACTTCGAGCACGCGGTCTCCGGAGCCGTGACCGAAGGTGTCGTTCACTTCCTTGAAGCGATCCATGTCCAGGTACAGCAGCGCCACGGACTGCCCGCTGCGCAGGCCGCGCGCGATCGCCTGCTGCAGCAGGTGATGGAACTGCATGCGATTCGGGACTTTGGTGAGCGCGTCGTACCGGGCGAGATAGCGGATGCGGCGCTCGGCGCGCTTGCGGTCCGTGATGTTCCGCGCGACGAAGATGTTGCCCTGGAACTGCGGATCGTCGCTCGCGATCTGCGAGCCCGTGAACGAAACCGGAATCGTCTGGCCGCCGCGCGTGCGCACCACGGTTTCGCGCGTTTCCTGCGCGGCCTGTAGGAGGTCGAAATCCTCGCGTTCGCGCTCGTCCAGAATGGAGCTGATCATGCGACCGAGCAGCTCTTCCTCGCTGTACGCGAGCAGCTTGCAGGCCGCCGTGTTCGCCGTCCTGATGATGCCGTCCGGCGAGGTGACGAACACCGCGTCCGTCATGCTGTTGAGGACGCTGGTGAGATAGTTCTTGTTGATGGTGCTCTGGCGCAGCTTCGCTCGCATGCGCTCCAGCGCCTGCTGCAACTCGCCGAGCTCATCCCGCCGCACGACGTCCAGCGGACGCGTGTAGTCGCCCTGGCCGATGCGATCTGCGCTACGGATCAGCGCTGAGATCGGCTGCTCGATCTTCCGCCCCGCGCGCCACCCGAGGAAAGCGCCGAAGAGGGCGCCGAGAAGTGCAAGCCCACCGGCGATCATCAGCGCACGAAGCAGCTCCGAGCGGCTGAGCGCATCGATGCGATCCACCAGCCCCGCACCGCTGCTGCGAGAAGCCTGTGCCACTACGACGCGCACTTCGCCCAGCGTTCTCGGCGTGGCGGCTCCGGGCACCGTTTCCACCATCGCGCGAATGGGCTCGATGGCCTGGTACGTTTTCTGATCCGCATCGCCCGCGCGTCCCTCGCGGCGCCACTCGTAGAGCACCGTGCCGGTGTTATCTCGCACGGTGAGCGCGGTGAGAGTGGGGTCCTCGGAGAACGTCTGCATGTGACGCGCGAGAGCTTCCGTGTCTCCTCGAGCGAGGAGAGAGGCTGCCGCATCGCTTGCGTGGCGGGCCGCGGAATTGGCGCGTGCCTGCACCTCCACGTCCACCTGGCCGGCGGTGAAGCCTTCCGCAAGCTGGGCGACCTCGCGCGTGCCGACTCGCTGCTGCCAGGCCAGCAGGCCCATGACGATGAGCGTTCCGACAAGCACGGCCGCGAACGCTGCGCCGGCGTATTTCAGTTTGAGGCTGACGATCTTCAATGTGCGCGCCGGAGTTGTGTGACTCGGGCGTCCCCGTTCATTCTTCGCCGGATAGTAACCCCCACCCCATGACTAGGCCACCTGAATAATGGCCCGAAAATCGCCAGAATCCGTCGCGCGCCGGCGACGTAAAACCCCGATGCGCGGCCGGGCGGCGGCGAAATCGGCGGCGGAAATGCATCGGCTCGCGCCGGGGGAAATTGCGCCCGTGGAAAATCCGTCGACACATCGATGAGCGCGTCGCTCGATCCGCTCCAGCTCACCGGCCGCTCGCCGAGCCATGTCGTGGAGGTGGCGGAGCTCGGCGTCCGCCTGCACCCCGACGCCGCGGCAGCCGTGCTTTCGCTTCGCGAAGCTGCCGCCGCAGCCGGCATCGATCTCGTCGTGGTCTCGGGATTCCGGGATTTCGCCCGGCAGGTCGCCATCTGGAACGCGAAATTCCGGGGGGAGCGCCCGATGCTGGACCGGGCCGGCCGGCCGCTCGACGCAGCGGCCCTGGACGAAGTCGCCCGCGTCCGCTCGATCCTCATCTGGTCGGCGCTGCCCGGCGCGAGCCGCCATCACTGGGGCAGCGACCTGGACGTCATCGACCGGGCTGCGATGCCGCCCGACTATCGTCCGCAGCTCACCGTCGAGGAATTCACCCAGGGCCCGTTCGTACGCCTGAACGACTGGCTGGCGGCGAATCTCGCGAATCACGGGTTTTTCCGCCCCTACACGACGGACCGGGGCGGCGTGCATCCCGAACCCTGGCACCTGAGCTATGCGCCGGTTTCGGTACCGGCCCTGGGGGCGCTGACGGAAAGCGTGCTAAGGGAATCGATCGCCGGGAGCGAGATCGAGGGGCGCGAGAGCGTGCTGTCCGAGCTCAGCTCGATTTATGACAAGTACGTCGCCTCGGTGGATTCGCCTTAGCGGACGAGGCGGCAAGCCGGGAGAGCGGCTAGCGGTTGTTCCAGGCCTTCTTGATGTACCCGAGCATGAGCCCGCGCATCGTCGTCATGGGATCCGAGATGGCGGCGAACACCGGCGGGTTCCGGCGCAGCAGGCGCCAGTTCTCGCTGCGAAGGATCTGGCGCAGGAAATCGACGTTCCGGTCGATGGCCTCGATGTACGGGTTTTCCCCCGCGAAAAGCACTTCGAGGTAGCGGTAGGCCGCGCCGAACTCGCCGTCCAGGCGCTTGGCGCGCACTTCCGAGACGAACTCCGGCGTCTGGCGCAGGAGGTCGAGCCCGGAGGCGTACTTCACTTCGCGGCCGCCGTTCGTCGTGAGCGGGAGGGCGACGCCGCCCAGCACGAACTCGGCGTACAGCCGGTCGCGGCATTTCTCGAGATAACAGCGATCGGACATCTGCCCGATCATGTCCGCCGTCCCGATCATGTGCCCGAGCTTGATGTCGCGGGGATCGGTGACATCGATCTTGGCGATCGGCACTTCGTAGCCCGTGTAGTGCACGATCTTGCACGCCGTCTCCGTCCAGGAAGCGAGCGTGGTGTTCGGAAGATATTCGCTGAGGAAGCGCGCGCCGCGGGACACGTGAGTGCGCGTGAACTCCGCGCCGTTACGGGACGCTTCGTCTTCGCCCACGCGCCGGAGATATCCCACATCGTGGAAAAGCGCGACGACGAGCCCGAGCACCGCACGCTCGCCACCGAGCCGCATCTCCTCCGGAGCCTGCCGCTCGTATCCCGCAGCGATACGCGCGAGCGCGAGAGTGATGTCCAGCGTGTGCTGGCGGTCGTGATAAACGGTGTCGACGCCGAAGTACCCGGGAAAACGGCCAGCGAACACCTGGTCGAAATGCTCGAACGCGCCCGCGAGCTCGGGCAGCGGAGCATCCGGCCACGTCGAACGGACGAGCGACTCCACCGCCGCGTGAACCGCATTCGTGGAGCTCACCTGCACGGTATTGGTGACGTCGTAATCGTTGCGCCGCGCGCTTGTCATTGTGTAGGCCGAAGGCGGCGACGGAAAAAACCGCGTATCCCCGTGGTCGAGGCCGGAAAGTCTAGGCCCCGGGTCCGGGCGAAACCAGCGAAGCACCGCACACTTTCAGGCGCCCGATGCCATCCGGAAGAGGGAGGGAAACCCCTATGTAAAAGTTCACGACACCGCGGCCCGCGGTGCCGTGACTCACATGGATCAATAAATCCGCAGGCCGCCGTACTTGGCGCGGATCCGGCGATCCAGCATGCGCCAGCCAAGGGCGAAGCCGACGATGAGCGCGGCGGTAGCCGCGACGATGGCGAAGATCCACGAGGGGCGCCGCGGCATGAGGCCATCGGAAGCGAAGAGGGGCGGTGTCGATGCAGGGGGCGATGAATCCGACGCGGCTTCGGGTTGCTCGGTGCGCGATGGCGGAGCTTCGGTGGTCGCCGCGGGCGGAGCAGCGGCCGTTGGTGTTGCGTCGGCTGGAGTGGCTGCACGCGCGGCAGCGGCTTCGCTTGCGGCCTTGCGTGCCGCCTGCAGATCCGTCTCGAGCTTCGATTTCTCCTGCCGCAGCTTGCGCAGCTCCTCGGTGCGCGCCTCGAGTTGCTCTCGCATCGGCGGGCTCGACGAAAGGTACGAAGCGCGGACCCATCCTTCATTGCCGGACGTCAGGCGCACGCGGGCATGATCGCCCTGACGCTCCAGGACCTCGACTTTGTCGCCGCTCTGGATCTGACCCACGCGCTCGCCGGAGCCATCCGCCGCCGAATTCACGCTCACGACCAGATGCTCGATGACGTACAGCGCTTCGGAAGCGGGGGCGGGCGCGGGAGTTGCCGCGGTCTCTTCTTCCGCCTGCGCGGATGCGCCCGAGCTCGCCGCGAGAGCCACTGCGGCACAAATCAGCGCGCCAACATGCGCGCGCGGAAAACAAGACCGCGCGCGACCGCGCCCCGCCGCTCTCATCCCAGCGAAGTGATGAAACACGGAGATCAAGCGGCCTGATTGTCGGGAGCGGCGATGCCGTGCTGCTTCAGCAGCGCGCGGACATCCGGTCGCCGGCCGCGGAATTCGACGAAGGCGTCGAGCGGATCCCGACTGCCACCGCGCACCAGGATGGAGTCGAGGAAGCGGCTCGCCGTCGCATGGTCGAACACTCCGGTTTCCTCGAAAGCGGAGAAGGCGTCGGCCGCAAGCACTTCCGCCCACTTGTAGCTGTAGTACCCCGCGGCGTAACCGCCTGCGAAGATGTGCCCGAAGCTGTTGGGAAAGCGATTCCACGGCGGCACGGGAACCACCGCGACTTCCTTCCGCACCTCGCCGAGGATTTCCGCCACGCGCCCGCCTTTGGCCGGGTCGTATTCCGCGTGCATGCGGAAGTCGAACAGCGCGAATTCCAGCTGCCGCATCGTTTGCAGCCCGGCATGGAAACTGCGCGTGGCGATGAGCTGCGACTGCATTTCAGTCGGCAGCGTCGCGCCGGTGCGCACGTGACGCGAGATCTTCTGCAGCACGTCCGGATGCCAGGCGTAGTTCTCGAGGAACTGGCTCGGCAGTTCCACCGCGTCCCACGCCACGCCGTTGATGCCCGCGAGGCTCGGATAATCCACGCGCGTGAGCAGGTGATGCAGCCCGTGCCCGAACTCATGGAACAGCGTGACGACGTCATCGTGCGTGAGCAGCGCAGGCTGGTCACCATTCGGCGGCAGCACGTTGCAAACGAGGTACGCGACGGGCAGCGCGGCTCCGGAAGCCAGCTTCTTGCGGCCGACGCATTCGTCCATCCACGCGCCGCTGCGCTTGTTCGGCCGCGCGTACGCATCGAGATAGAAGCTGCCGACAGGCGTCCCGGCGCTGTTCGCGATTTCGAAGAACCGTACATCGGGATGCCACACGGGCGCGCCTTTGCGCTCGCGAATGCTGAGGCCGAAGAGTTTTTCCGCCGTCTGGAAGAGCCCGTTCAGCACGTGCGGCAAAGGGAAATACGGCCGCAACTCTTCCTGTGAGATCGAATACCGCTCGCGCTGAATGCGCTCGGCAAAGAAGCCGACGTCCCACGCGTTCAGCTTACGACCCGCGAACGCCTCCAGTTCCTCGAACTCGCGCCGCGCGGCGGGCCGGGCGGATTTCGCCAGCTCCCGCAGGAACGTGATGACTTCATCCACGCTGCGCGCCATGCGCGTGGCAAGCGCGTACTCCGCGTAGTTCGAGAAATCCAGCAGCCGCGCGGCTTCATGGCGCAGTCGAAGAATGTTCTCCATGACCGGCGAGTTGTCCCAGCGACCCGCATTCGGCCCCTGGTCCGAAGCGCGCGTGGTCCACGCTTCATACACCGTGCGACGGAGCGGCTCGTGCTCCGCGTCCGTGACCACCGCGACGTACGTGGGTTGGTCCAGCGTGAGCAGCCAGCCGTCGAGTCCCTTTTCCTTCGCACGCTTGCGCGCCTGGTCCACGATGGATTCGTTGAGGCCGCGAAGGTGGTCCGCCTCCGTGACGTGATGCGTCCAGCCGTTCGTCGCATCCAGCACGTTCTCTTCGAACTTCGCCTGCAGCTGCGTGAGCTCCAGCATCACATTCTTGAAGCGACGCTTGCGCTCGGCGTCCAGCCCGACGCCGGCGAGTCGGAAATCGCGGAGCGCGTGCTCCACCACCCGCTTCTCCACCGGCCCGAGCGCGGGACCTTCCCGGCGGGAGATGGACTCGTACGCCCGATAGAGGGGCTCGCTTTGCGAGAGATCCGTCTGGTACGCGGAGAGGAGCGGCAGGCAGGCGTTGTAGCTCGCCCGCAGCTGCTCGGAATTCAGGACGGCGTTCAGGTGACTCACCGGCGACCAGACGCGGGACACCCGGTGCTGCAGCTCTTCGAGCGGCTCGACGACCTCCCGGAAGGTGGGCTCTCGCAGCGCTGTCAGCTCCTCTATGCGGGAGCGGTTGGCGGCCAGCACTTCCCGGACGGCAGGCTCGACGTGCTCCGGCCGGATGGCCGCGAACTCAGGCAGAGGGGTGTGCGCGAGGAGAGGGTTTTCCATGGAGCCTCGACCTTACGGGGACCGACGCATTCTAAGCGGGTCGGCATGTAACATGCTCGCCATGACGCAAACGAGCTACGAATTCGATCTGGCGGTCATCGGCGGCGGGAGCGGGGGAATCGCCTGCGCCCGGCGCGCGGCGGCCTACGGTGCCCGGGCGGTGGTGATCGAGGCGGGCCGCCTCGGCGGCACCTGCGTGAACGTCGGGTGTGTACCCAAAAAGGTGATGTGGAACACCGCTCACGTCGCCGATTCGCTACGGGACGCGCCGGATTACGGCTTCCAGGTCACGGTGGACGGCCACGACTGGGCGACCCTGAAAACCAAGCGCGACGCTTACATCGGCCGCCTGAACGGCATCTACGAGCGCAACCTCGCGAACGACAAGGTCGAGCTCGTGCGCGGCTACGCGCGGTTCGCGGGGCCTCACGCGCTGGAAGTGGACGGCCGCACGATCACGGCCCACCACATCGTCGTCGCCACCGGCGGGCGGCCGATGTTGCCGACGATCCCCGGCGCCGAGCTTGGGATCACCTCGGACGAGTTCTTCGAGCTGACGGAGCGGCCCGAGCGTGTCGTCATCGTCGGCAGCGGGTATGTGTCCGTGGAGCTCGGCGGCGTGTTCGCGGCGCTCGGCTCGAAGGTCACGATGGTCATTCGTGGCGAGACGGTGCTGCGAAGCTTCGACGCCATGCTGGGCAGCGGCCTGCTGAAGGCGATGCGCGAGGACGGCGTTGAGGTCGTCACGAACGCGTACCCCGAGGCGCTCGAGAAGAATGTGGACGGCGAGCTCGAGCTTGTCCTCACGAATGGGCGGCGGTTGCCGCCGGCGGACTGCGTGCTCTGGGCCATCGGGCGTCAGCCTTGCGTCGAAGATCTCGGGCTCGATGCGGCGGGCGTTCGGCTGGACGCTTACGGCTTCATCGAGACGGACATGTACCAGGCCACCAACGTCGATGGCATCTATGCGATCGGCGATGTCACGGGGCGGGCGCAACTTACGCCTGTCGCGATCGCCGCTGGTCGCCGGCTGAGCGATCGGGTGTTCGGCGGGCAGCACGGCCGGCATCTTGATTACGAGAACATCCCCACCGTCATTTTCAGTCATCCGCCGATCGGCACGGTGGGGCTTAGCGAGTCGGCCGCGCGGGCGAAGTACGGCGACGACATCGAAGTGTTTCTCTCGGGCTTCGTGCCGCTGTACCACGCGATGACGACGCGCAAGGTGCGCGCGGAGATGAAGCTCATCACCACTGGCGTCAACCGGAAGATCGTCGGCGCGCACGTGCTCGGCTGGGGCGCGGACGAGATGCTTCAGGGGTTTGCGGTGGCGATCCGAATGGGAGCGACGAAGCAGGACTTCGACGATACGGTCGCGATCCATCCGACGAGCGCGGAAGAATTCGTCACGATGAAGTGAGCGCGGAGGGGACGCCCTCAATCGCCGGGCGGCTCGGAGAGCCGTGCTGAGAGGCGGCGGCACGCGGCGCTGTCGATGCCCGAGGCGTCGAGCCGTCGGAGCGCCGGAGCGCCGGAGCGGCGGAGCGTCGGAGCGCCGGAGTGTCGGAGCGCCGGAGCAGAGCAGCGGGGCGTGGGACTACGCGGTGGCGCGATCTCGTAGTGCTTCCAGCACGGGGCGCGTCTGGGGGCGCACTCCGCGCCAGAGCTGGAACGACTCGGCGGCCTGTTCCACCAGCATCCCCCATCCCTGGTGCGCGCGTTGGCACCCTTGCTCGCGGGCCCATTTCAGGAAAGGCGTGTCGCCCTTGCTGTACGCCATGTCGTAGCAGAGCGAGTCCGGCCGAATCACCGACGCTGGAATCGCCGGCACCTCGCCCGAGAGGCTGGCCGACGTGGCGTTGATCACGACGTCGTAAGGCTGGCCGGCAAGCTCGTCGAACCCGCACCCGCGCACCGGCCCGAGCTCGCTGAAATCCGCCGCGAAGCTATGCGCACGCTCAGCCGTGCGGTTCGCGATGACGAGCTCCGCCGGTTGCAGGACCAGGAGCGGCGCGACGACGCCACGAGTGGCTCCTCCCGCCCCGACGATGAGGACGCGCGCACCCGCCAAGGTGGCTCCAAGGTTGTCCCGCAGGTCATGCACCAGGCCGGCGCCGTCAGTGTTGTCCCCCAGGATCCGGTTGTCCCCCTTCACCGCGAGCGTGTTGACGGCGGCCGCCCGCTCCGCCCTCGGCGTGAGCTCGTTGGCGAGCTCGGCCGCGGCGACCTTGTGGGGCACCGTGACGTTGAGTCCGCGGCCTCCTCGGGAGAAGAATTCGAGGACATAACGCCGGAAGTCTTCGGGCATCACGTCATGAAGCCGGTAAACCAATGATTCGCCGGTCTGCCGGGCAAACATGCCGTGGATGAAGGGCGACCAGCTATGCGCCACAGGGTGACCGATGACCCCGTATTGGTCGGGCAATTGGCTGGCGTTCATGGCAATGTGGGTCGCAAGAGGCCGGTCTTATACATGATTCAATCACGCCCTGACGAGAGCGGAGAGCGCCTGGAAGATGCATTCGGCCAGCTTCTCGAGTCCGTGCGTCCCGAGCTGGTGCGATTCGCATACTGGCTCGCTCGCGACCGGTCGGTTGCTGAAGACGTTGTACAGGAAGCCATGCTGCGAGCCTGGCGCGCGCGTTCGGAGCTCAAGGACGCGGCGGCCGCGCGGCACTGGCTGCTCACGATCGTTCGTCGCGAGCACGCGCGACTTTACGAGCGCAAGCGTCTCGTCACGGTGGACGTGAGCGAAGTCGTGGCGCGCGAGGACATCGCTTTGGCGCGCGCGGGCGACGGCGAGCTGCTCGACCTGCGTCGCGCGATCCTTCGATTGCCGGAGGATTACCGCGAGCCGCTCGTCATGCAGGTGCTCGGCGGTTACTCCACCGCCGAGATCGCGAAGGAAATGAACTTGTCGATTCCGGCGGTGCTGACACGACTGTTTCGTGCGCGGAACCGTCTGCGGGAGATCTACGGGCTCGGGCCCGGACTCGATTGTGAGCCGGATCGGAGCACGTCCTGAACGATTGGGGTATCAACGGATCCTGGACGCGCCATCGCGCATGGCGCACGCGAAACGAAATGAAGCAGGCCACGCCATGAAATGCTCCGACATCCAGCTTTCGCTGGGCGCGGAGCCCTCCGCCACCAGCCCCGAGCTGGAGGCACACCTGCGCGAGTGCGCAGCGTGCGCGGAGTACCGCAGCGAGATGCTGAGGCTCGATGCGGACATCCGGCGCGCGCTGATGATCGACGTGAATGCGCTGCCGGCCGTTTCGGCGGAGCCTCGTGCACGGAAGTTCTCGCGTGTGCGCCAGTGGGCGCTGGCGGCCAGCGTTCTGCTGAGCATCGCGGCGATTCTGGTGATGTGGGGCGCGCTGCCGCGCCATTCGCTCGCGGCGGATGTCGTCTCGCACGTGATCAGCGAGCCGATCCCCGGTTCGCTCGACGAGCCGGTCGACGCCCGAACCGTTCGCGACGTGATGGCGTACTCCGGCATGAAGCTCGATCCCATCAACCCGAGCATCGTGTTCATGCGCACGTGCCTCCTGCGCGGGCGGTTCGTTCCGCACTTCATCCTGCGCACGGAGCATGGCGTTGCGACGGTGATGATCCTTCCGGACGAGATCGTGAACGCGCCGGAGCCTTTCGAAAGCAGCGGCTACAAGGGCCTGCTCCTGCCGAACGGCACGCACGGAAGCATCGCCGTCCTGAGCCGGTCCGACTTCGACCCGATGCACTACGCTGGCGAAGTCCGCCGCGCGGTGCGCTGGATTCCTGAGAAGTAAGCCCGTCGGGCTCTAGCCTTTCGATCCCTGCACGCGCTCGACGCTCTGCCCGCCCGCGCCGGCAGCATCCAGCGCGGCGTGCAGCTCGGGCTGCCACACCTTCATCCGCTCATCGATCTGATAGGGCGGATTCACGATCGCGAGCCCCGAGCCGTTGAGGCCGACCTTGGAGTCGCGCGGGAAGAGCCAGACTTCGCTGAACAGCACTTCACGCCCGATCGCGCGGGCGAACGAGGTTTTCCACGACGCGATCTCGCGCGCTTCCTTGATCGGGTACCAGACGCAGTAGACGCCGCTTTCGAATCGTCGCAGGGCATCTTCGATTGCAGAGGTGACTCGCTCGAAGTCCTGTCGCGTCTCCTCGTACGGAGGGTCGATGAGCACCAGCGCGCGCCGTTCCTGCGGCGGCAGGTGCGCCCGCAACCGCTGGAAGCCGTCGCCGGTTTCCACTTTCATCCGCGTTCCGGGGCCGAGCGCGCGCTCCAGCGCACGGGCTTCGGGCGTCTGGATCTCCACAGCGATTCCGCGATCCTGCGGTCGCAGCTCGCCGGCCGCGAGCACGGGCGAGCCCGGATACGCGCGGTTGCTCCCCTTCGATTTGCGAAACGCCTTGACGGCGTTCAGGTAACGCGAGATCTCCTCGGACTGGAACTGCATCCCCACGATGCGGGAGATTCCGGCCGCGACCTCATCGGAGGCCGCGTAGTCGCCTGATCCCGCATGGGTTTCGAAATACAGGAAGCCCTTCTCCTTGCGAGCCAGGGCAGCGATCAGCGCGAGCGTGGCCACGTGCTTGTGCACGTCCGCGAAGTTGCCTGCGTGATAACTATGACGATACTTCATGATCCGTGATGACCCGCTCAGGCGGCGCGGCCCGTTGTTCAACTGCGCGAATGATAGAGGACACTCCCGATGACCCGCCTCCTCATGTCGATCTGCCTCATCTGCGTCGCTCTCGTCGCGGGGTGCTCGGCCAACGCGCAGGTCGGCGCGTCGAAGCCGGTTCGCGTGAGACAGCCGCCGGACGCACCGCCCGAGAACGCGCCCCCGGTCACCGGGGAAGTTCCGGCGGAGGCGCTGGAGAAGCTACGCGCGGAGGTCGCCGCTCAGCAGGGCGTGAGCGCGTCCGACGTGAAGGTCGTGAGAGCGGAGGCGGTGAACTGGCCCAACGGCGCTCTCGGCTGCCCGCAACCGGGGATGATGTACACGCAGGCCATCGTGCCGGGCTATCGCGTGGAGCTCGAAGTCGCGGGCAAGCGGCTCATGTATCACGCTTCGACGAAAGGCAGCTTCAAGCAGTGCGATTCGAAGATCCGCCAGGTGCCGGGGGTGGATCGCTCGAGGCAGTGATCAGAAGAAGCCCTCAATCGCCGGGCGGCTCAGAGAAGAATCGGGGCTCTGAGCCGGCTCTTCACCGTCGTCCCTTGCTGATCACCGTCACCGTTTCGGCTTCGTCCTTCGCATCCGGATAGAAGATGAGCAGGCCGCTCTGCGAAGGAGAGGCACGATCTCCGCCTTCCACCGGCACCACCTTCACGAGCCCGCCCGAGCGCGGCGGAATGCCGGTCTGCGGCAGGTTGCTCACGTCCACGAGGAACCGCGGCTTGTTCAGCGTGAACACGCTGCCGCGAATCGCGTCCGTCAGCCCGTCCTTCATCTGAAGCGCGAAGTAGTTGTCGTGCGCTTCGACGTCGAACCGGAATTTCCGGTCGTATCTCACTCCGATCGCCGCGGCCGGCACCGTCAGGATGATGTTGCCGGAGTTGATGTCGGCTTCGGCGTAGTACGGCGTGATCGCGTCGGCGAGCCCGGGAATCGCGAGGTTGTCGACGGCCACGAGCGTCTGTCCGGTCGTGTCGAACCCGCCGTTCTCGCCGTTGAACACGAGAAAGTCGAAGCGACCGTCGTTGTCCGAATCCACGTACACATCGAAACGGCCCGGATACGACGGATGCGCGCGCCGCCCATACGTGCTGATCGCGAACTGCACCAGCGGCTCGCCCGTTTCACTGAAGTTCTGACGCACGCCGACCGCAGCCAGATCGTGGATGGTGGTGTGATCCTCATCCGGCAACTGCCAAGGCCGCAGTCTCGGGCTCGTTCCGGTGAGCGCGAAGGCGTCGAAGCCGCCGGCCTGTCCCTTCCCGAGATTCACCATGCCCATCACACCGAAGCCCTTCGGCGGAACGACGACGGTGCGGTTCACCACGCGCAGATCGGCCGACCGGTGCGGCAACACGTGCCAGGGCATCCGGATGGTGTCCCGCGAATCCTTCAGCGTGAGATAGCCGTCGTACTCAACGGATTGCAGCAGCGGGCCATTGCCGGTGTTCCAGCCGCCGAAGAAGGTCCAGGGCGGCAGGCGCGTCGGATCGATCCTCATCGCGACTTCGAACGTGGCGCTGCCGAACCCCGGCACGAGGATGCTCTTCGGCGTGACGATCTTTACCGCGCCCGATCGCGCGTCGTCCAAATACCGAAACTCGCTTGAGATGTCGTAACGACGCGCGGACCGGCTGTAGTTCTGCACTCGCACGGTCCGCGTGAGCGTCTTGCTCTCCGAAACGTTGTGATACCCGAACGACAGGCTGCCCGTGCGCCGCGCGGCATCCCACGCAACCGTGCTCGTCGCGAGAGCCTTGTTGACCTGCAGTTCGCCCGCGCCGATGCGCGTGACCGGCGCGAGCACGTTCGGCAGGAACACCGGGTCCGCGTAAACCTCCGAGTCCGCCGTGTTCATAAGCGCCGCCTTGATGGCCCACGGCGGGCGGTTGGGATACGCCTCCAACATCAGTGCAGCCGCGCCAGCAACGAGCGGCGCCGATCCCGACGTTCCGCTGAACGCTGCCTCGCCCGTACCCGTGCCGACATCCGCCGAAATCGACGCGCCCGGTGCAGCGATATCCGGCTTGATCTGGTTGTAGTCGTAGCTCGGGCCGCGCGCGCTGGTGCTCACCACGCTCTGGCTGAGGAAGATTCCGTTGCGATACGCGATCTGCGCCCGCACGCCGGTCGCGAGATTCGCGCGGATCGAATCCGCCAGCGCCTTCTGAATGACAACCGAAGGCGCGCACGCGCCGCCCGGCGGCGGGCAGTGGCCGCCGTTCGAGAACGACAGCGGTTCGTCACTCGGATCGAGCATCGCGACGATCGCGCCAATCGCGCCTTCATCTGTCGCACGGCGCACCTTGGCGCTGACGTCGCAGCCATCACCGCCGGGGCTGCTGCGATCGATGAGCGCGATCTTGCCGGATGGATTTTCGAGATACGGCTGCCCCGGGCATCCCGTTCCGACGAACGCGACGTTCCCCGTGACGTTCGTGTCTTCCGGAACCGGCGCCCAGTCGAGCATGGCCGTCTTGAGATATGTGCCGCGAATCGCGAGCGGCTGTTCGATGACCAGCGGAATCGCCGCCGCGCGCGGCATCTGCGTCTGTGCAACCGTGATCACTTCCGGCGCGATGCCGGGAGAGCCGAGCACATACGGCTTGTCGCCGCTGTTGCCCGCAACCGTGACGACGACCACGCCGGCTTTCGCGGCGTTCGCAGCGGCAACGGCGGTGCTGTCTTCGCGCTGCCCGTAAGGCGCGGCGATCGAGATGTTGATGATGTCCGCCGCGTCGTCCATCGAACCATCGCCGTTCGGGTCGAGCGCGAAGTCGATCCCCTGCAGGATGGCCTTGCCGCTGCACGCGGTGGAATGCGAGCTGCAGACCTTCACGGCCATGAGCGACACGCCGGGCGCGATGCCGACGTGCTTTCCATCGGGGCTCCGGCCGCCAATGATGTCCGCAACGTGCGTGCCGTGACCATCCGCATCGATCGGATCGTCGTCGCCCTCTTCGAGCGGCGAGTCCACGTCGCCGGTCCACTGCTCGCCGACGAAGTCGTAGCCATCGACGACCTTCGTGGTGGGGAAGAGTCCATCGCGGGAGCCCGCGCGCGGATCGTCGGCACTCTCGCCATACGCCGCGATATACGCTTCGCGCGTGCCGGGTCCGCCGAGATTGCGGTGGGTGTAATCGATGCCCGAGTCCAGCACCGCGACCTTCACGCCTTTGCCCGTGACGCCGGCGGCCTGCGCAACCGTGGCGCCGACCCACGGAACGGTGTCCACCAGGTTCAGGCGAAAGTCCGGAATGCGCTGGATGCTGGCGACGCCGGGCAGCGACGCGATCTGCTGCACCTTCGCTGCATCGACACGCACGATGGCGGCGTTGTACGCCATGCGCACGCGCCCGATTTCCTTGCCGCCCATCGCCAGCACCTTCGCGAGGAGCGCGTCCTGGTCGCGGCGGATCTGCTGGGAATGCGTGATCTGCTGCGCGCGGCTCATGCGGCCGCCGGTGCGCCTTGCATCCGGGCCATTCGCTAGCGCGAGCGGAGTACCCGAAAGCTGAATGACCACGTCGACGGGCCCGCGAGCATCCACCAGCGACCGATCGATCTTCAGCGAAGAAGTCCGACTCGCAGGGCGCGGCGCGCTTGCGGCGGAAACGGTATCGGCAAGCGGAAGACCCAGGGCGGCACCGAGGACCAGGGATCCGAGCACGGACGGCAAAGACGATTTCACCCTGCTGCTTCTCTTTTGTTCTGGCGAGGTTCTGATTGTGGCGTGCCGGGCGGAAGCTACTCCGCGCACCTGACCAGTTCAATGCAGAGGGACGAATGTCCGATGCGAAGCCCTCGATCGCCGGGGCGAGGCGGCGATCGAAGGCGTCTTCAGGCGAGGCTGAACCCGGGGTCACCCGCCGGGCTCAACGCGGGTTCACCCCGGTTCACCCCTGGCGAGTCCCGCGCGCGCGTTTCGCGGAAGTTTTCGCGGCCACGGCCGTCTTGGCGCGTGCGGCGGTCTTCCGCGCATGCGCCTTCGCCGGAGCGGATCGCCCCTTGCGCACGACGTTCGTCACGCCCTTGGGAGCGGGCGGGGACGAAGCTCGCGCGGCCTTCTTCGCAGGAGCTGCCGCAGGGGCAGCGGGCCTTGCTGCAGCAGCGGTTTTCTTCGCTTTGGCGGCGGGCTTTGCCGCAGCTTCCTTGCCCGAGCCGTTGGTGGCGGCCGCGGTTTTTGCGGAGGCCGAAGCCTGCTTCCCCTGGGCGGCCGCCGGCGCGCCAGGACGCCTGCCCCTCCCGAAGCGACCGGTGCCGCGCTCGGGCGCCTGCTCGATCATCACCTTCGCTTCCTCGAGCGTGATCGACTTGGGGTCCCGATCCTTCGGAATCTTTGCGTTCTTCTTGCCGTTCGTGACGTACGGTCCGTAACGACCGTTCAGCACCTGGATCCCTTCGCTGGAGAAGTCCGCGATGATGCGATTCGCGTCCGCTTCCTGCTTCGCGCGGATGACTTCGAGCGCGCGCGGCAGCTCGATGGTGTACGGATCGTCCTCTTTCAGCGAAACGTACTTCGACCCGTACTTGAGATACGGACCGAAGCGGCCGACGTTCGCGACGATGTCCTCGCCCTCTGGCGTCTGGCCGACCGTGCGCGGCAGCTTGAAGAGCTCAAGCGCCTGCTCGAGCGTGATGGTGTCCATCTTCTGCCCGGGACGCAGGCCCGCGAACTTAGGCTTCTCCTTGTCGTCCTTCGTGCCGATCTGCACGAACGGACCGAAGCGGCCCATGCGCACGCTGACGGGCTTGCCGCTCTTGGGGTCCGTGCCGATCTCGCGCGCCATCGCCACCTGCTCGCGCGACACGTTCTTCTCGATCTTCTCCACTTCCTTGATGAAGGGCTTCCAGAATTTCTGGAGCGGGATCGTCCACTCTTCCTCGCCGCGCGAGATGGCGTCGAGCTCGTCTTCCATGGACGCGGTGAAACCGTAATCCACGTACCGGTGGAAGTACTGCGTGAGGAACCGGCCGACGATCTTCCCGATGTCCGTCGGGATGAAGCGGCGGTTATCCATCTCCACGTACTCGCGATCCTGCAGCGTGGAGATGATGGTCGCGTACGTGGACGGACGGCCGATGCCGTATTCCTCGAGCGCCTTCACGAGCGAGGCTTCCGAGTAGCGCGGCGGCGGCTCCGTGAAATGCTGCTCGGCCTTGAAGGCCGCGAGCGCGACCCGGTCGCCCTCGTTCATGGGCGGCAGGACGTGATCGTCGTCGTCCGTCTTCACGTCGTCCGCGCCTTCCTGGTACACGGACATGAAGCCGGGCTTCACGAGCGTGGAGCCGTTCGCGCGAAGCACGTGACGCTGCGGACCGTCCGGCCCCGCGAGCATGTCCACGGCCACCGTGTCGAACACGGCGTGGCTCATCTGCGAGGCGACCGCGCGCTTCCAGATGAGCGAATAGAGCTTGTACTGATCCGGATCCAGCTTGCCCTCGATGTCCGCGGGCACGATGGACGCGGACGTCGGGCGGATGGCTTCGTGCGCTTCCTGAGCATTCTTCGATTTCGTCTTGTAGACGCGCGGCTCTTCCGCCACTTCGCCCTGGCCGTAGAGGCGCGCGGCGACTTCGCGGATCTCGCGCACGGCTTCCTCCGCGAGATTCACGGAGTCCGTACGCATATACGTGATGAGACCGACGGCGCCCTCGCCGATGTCCACACCTTCATAAAGCTGCTGCGCGAGCCGCATGGTTCGGCGCGCGTTGAAGCCGAGCTTGCGGGCGGCTTCCTGCTGGAGCGTCGACGTGGTGAACGGCGGCGCGGGATTGCGTCGGCGTTCCTTCTTTTCGATGGACGACACGACGAGCGTGCCGAGCGAATCCCCGGTCACGCCAGCGGCGCGCGCGGCATCGATGATCGTCTTCTCGACGTCGTGCGCCGAGTCCGTGTTCGTAAAGCTGAACTGCTCGACCTTCGAGCCCTTGTACTCGACGAGCTTCAGCGGGAAACGCTTCGAGCTGTGCTCGCCTTCGCCGTCGAGCGTCCAGTATTCCTGGGGGACGAACGCCGCGATCTCTTCTTCCCGCTCGCAAATCATGCGAAGAGCGGGGCTCTGCACGCGCCCGGCCGACAGGCCCCGGCGCACTTTCTTCCAGAGCAGCGGCGAGAGGTTGAAGCCGACGAGATAGTCGAGCGCGCGGCGCGCCTGCTGGGCGTTCACGAGATCGAACGAAAGGTCGCGCGGCTGCGAAATGGCCTCGCGCACCGCGGACTTGGTGATCTCGTAGAACACCACGCGATGCATCTTCTTGTGCGCGAGATCGCCGCGCTGTTTCAGGATCTCCGACAGGTGCCAGGAGATCGCTTCGCCTTCGCGGTCGGGGTCGGTCGCGAGATAGAGGGCCTTGGCCTTCTTCAGCGCCTTCGAAATGGCTTCGATGTGGCGCTCGTTCTTTTCGAGCACCTGGTACTGCATGGCGAATCCCGCATCCGGATCCACCGCGCCTTCCTTGGGTACGAGATCGCGCACGTGACCGTACGAAGCGAGCACCTCGAAGTCCTTCCCGAGGTACTTCTTGATGGTCTTCGCCTTCGCTGGCGATTCGACTATGACGAGATTGTCAGCCATCCCGACGAGAGTCCTCCAAAAACGAAAAACCGCGGACGAGCCGCGGACGATGCAATTTAGGGTCAGTGGCCTGTGTCAATGTGGCACGCCTGTCGGTGCCGCCGCGACCAGATCTTCCAGCCGGGCGAACGCATGTTGCTGGTCCGGCTGGCTGGAAAGCACCATGAGCACTACCCACTTCAGCTGCTCGGTATCGAGCTCATCCGCATCGAGCGCGAGCATGCGCTCGATGACCACTTCACGCTGCTGCGAGGAGAGCACTCCCAGCCGCTCCAGCGTGAAAAGAAATCCGCGACACTCCGTGGAGAGCCGCGACAGCTCGCCGTCGGAGAAGATACGCAGGGCGCCGCCCTTTGCTGCCAGCGGCAGCGCGTCCCGCACGCCGGCGAGATCCGCGAGCCAGTCCAGCGCGCGCTCCACGTTATGGTGCGTGAAGCCTGCCCCTTCAAGCTGGCGAGCGAGATCGTCCCGCTCAGGTACTTCGGGCACCTCGTCGAGCATGTAGCGATCGAAGACGTAGATCAGGATGTCGAGAACGCTGCCATTCATCGCAAGGCCATTTTTTTCGTCAGGGCAAAGCGGCCGCCCACATGAGGCTCGACGCGCCCCTGGAGCTCGAGCATCAGCAACATCGACTGGACCGAATCGCTGGGAAATCCCGTGCGAGCAACGAGAACATCAATGTTGGCGGGTTCAAAGCCGAGCGCATCTAACAGGATTTCGTAATCCTTGTCCAACGCGGGCGGCTTTCCGGCCACGCCCGCAAGGGGGTTCCGGCAGCTCCCAAGTGACTGCGGCGGAAGGAAATTCGGCACTTCGGACAGCACGTCCGCGGCGTCTTCCACGAGCTTGGCGCCGCTCCTGATGAGTTTGTGACAGCCGCGCGAGAGCGGGTTGTGGATGGATCCGGGGATCGCGAACACCTCCCGGCCCTGCTCCAGAGCATGCTGCGCGGTGATGAGCGAGCCGCTGTTCCGGGCCGCTTCGACCACGAGCGTCCCGAAAGCGAGCCCGCTGATGATCCGGTTTCGTTGCGGGAAGTGGGGCGGCAGCGGCGGCGTGCGCGGCGGAAACTCCGACACCAGCGCTCCGCGCTCGCGGATGCGCTGGGCCAGCCCGGCGTTCCTGCGCGGGTAAATCACGTCGAGTCCGGTTCCGCATACCGCGATGGTGACCCCGGCCGGTGCGAGCAACGCTCCTTCGTGGCTCGCGGCGTCGACGCCCAGCGCGAGCCCGCTCGTGATCGTGATGCCCGCACGCGCGAAGAACTCCGCGAACGTACGCGCGGTCTCGCGGCCGCTTGCCGTCGGACTGCGCGAACCGACGATGGCGAGCTGAGGTGTGTGAAGCGCTCGCGCATCTCCGAGTACATACAGCACCGCGGGCGCGCGGCTCGTATGCGACAGCAATTCGGGATAACTCGGCGACGTGCAGGGAATGAGCGTGGCACCGCTCGCACGAATCCACTCGAGGTCGGCTTCGATCGCGGGAATGTCCGGCGACGCGAGGAACTGGCGCGCCGCGCGCGTGAGCTCGACTCCCGACGGAACGTTGGCTCCGACATTCGCCGCTGCTTCGAGGCCGCCGGTGGCCGCGACGAGCGCATGCAGGTGCTCCGCGACCAGCGAGGGCGTTCGTGCAAGCAGCGCGACGGCGCGCAGCGATTCCGCTTCTGATTCCATGACGGAAAAGATAGGCCGGCGTCCTCGCCTTGAAACGCCGCATTTCTGGCGAAAACGCATCGAAATGATCGGCCCGCAGCATGGCAAGGGGCCGACCGTCGGCGGCCCTGCAAAAGACGTTTGGCAGCCCCACAAAAGCAGAAACGCCGCGAAGGTTTCCCCTCGCGGCGTCCTGTATTCGACGGTTACGTTTCGGCCTTACGGATTGCGCACGATGTCGGCGACATGAATCTCCGTGGACGCACCCACCACGAGGCCGTAGCTGAGGCGATCGAACGTCCGGAACACCAGCAGCGTGCCCGCGCGCTCATCCGGCAGCTTCACCTTCTGGCCGAAGCCCATCGCGTTGGTGAACGCGTTGCCGCCCTTGCTGTAGCGGTCCCGGACGATCTCGCCAGCCTGGTCGATCGCCATGATGTTCCCGGGCACGACGCCATGGCGCGAGCCGCGGTTGATGACGACGACGCGGTACTGCCCGATGAGGAACGTTCCGTCCATCACCGAGATGATCTGGCCGCGCAGATTCTCCGGCGGGCTGCTCAGCACGAAGTTCAGCGGAACCGACGTGTCTTCCGCGATGAGCTTGTCGCCTTCCAGCGTTTCGCGCGCGGAGTCCGTGAGGCGCGCCTTCGAAACAGGAGCATTCGTCAGCACCGACGCCGTGCCGGTGTAGATGCCTTCGTAACCCAGGATGTCGCCCGTTTCCGGATCTCGCAGCGGAGCGCCGACGTGCACGACCGCGAAGCGCGAATTCACCGGCGCGTTGAGGTTGCGAACGTAGATCTCGTTCGTCTCGCCGCCGATCATGTGCTTCTCGCGGAACGCGAGCACGGAGGGCGCCTTGCGGATCTGGTCCTTCGTCAGCACGGTCGGCTTGGACAGGAACGCCGCGATGGCGGAGTACGGAAGCGTCGGGATCGCGCCGTCCAGCGGCGTGCTGCGAAGGCGCGGGTTCAGGCGAGCGGCTCCGCCACTCGTCAGGCGAATCTGCGGCTGGCCGTTCGCGCCGTAAGCGAGCGCGAGCGTATCGCCGGGATAGATAAGGTGCGGGTTCTGGACCTGCGGATTGATGATCCACACTTCAGGCCAGAGCCAGGGATCCCTGAGGAACATCGAGGCGATGCCCCAGAGCGTGTCGCCAGCCTTGACGGTGTAGCTCTTCGGCGCATCGGCGCGAATCACCGGCGAACTGGAAGCGCCCGCATCCGCGTTCGCGGGCATGGGCGAGGTTTCGGTGGCGGCTTCGGTCGCGGTCAGCTCTTCCGGCTCTGCCTCGGCGGCAGAGGCGCTCGCGATCGAGGTGGGCTGGACCGGCGGCGGGCTTGAGGTTTCGTCCTCGTGCCCGAACATACGGCCCATCGTGGAGCAGCCGCCAAGTGCCATGGCAATTGCCACGGACACGGCAGCGATGCCCGCGACACCGCGGGTTCCAGTTCTTTGAATTGAGACCATCCTCCACTCCTTGCATGCGGGTGGGGCAAGCGACCCCGCTGTTATAATCGGCCCGCCGCCGCGGCACACGATTTAATGTCGACAGTGTGCGCTGGTTCACGAGGCTCCGGGAAGCTGTCGGCGCGAAGCGAAAGGCGCCAACTTCCCGAACAGCATCAGAACATTAGCAGCTATATCCTGTCGAACGCACGAAGTACGCCCCGAAGCAGACGAGACATTGCCCATGGCCCTGCGAACCATCCTCGAATATCCCGATCCGCGCCTGCGGACCAAGGCCGCGCCCATGACCGCCGCGGACTTCACTCCGGAGCTGCAGCAGCTCATCGACGACATGTTCGAGACCATGTATGCCGCGCCTGGCATCGGCCTCGCGGCCACGCAGGTGGACTTCCACAAGCGCCTGCTGGTCATCGACGTGTCGAAGGAGCGCACCGAGCCGCTCGTCTTCATCAACCCCGAGATCCTGTCGAAGGAAGGCGTGGGCACGCTGGAAGAAGGCTGCCTGTCCGTGCCCGGGGTCTTCGACGAAGTGGTTCGCGCGGCGAAAATCCGCGTAAGAGCCCTGGATCGGCACGGCAACGTCTTCGAACGTGATTGCGACGACATCTTGGCCGTCTGCGTCCAGCACGAGATGGATCACCTCGAAGGCAAGCTCTTCGTCGACTACCTGTCCGACATCAAGCGCGAGCGCATCCGCAAGAAGCTGGACAAGGACCGCAAGGAACGAGCGGCGAAGAAGCCGGCCGCCGCGGCCGCGCAGGCTCATTGAGCGGGCCCGCCGTAGCCCTCCGGGTCGCATTCGCGGGTACGCCCGAGTTCTCGGTCCCCGCCCTCCAGGCACTGGTGAGTTCTGGGCACTCCGTCGTCGGGGTGCTCACGCAGCCTGATCGGCCGAAGGGTCGGGGCCGTCAGCTCGCGCCCAGCCCGGTCAAGGAAGCCGCCCTCGCTGCCGGCTTGCCCATTGCCCAGCCTCAGACGCTGAAGACCGAAGAGGGACGTGCGGCGCTGGTCGAGTGGGCTCCTGACGTTCTGGTCGTGGTGGCGTACGGGCTCATTCTTCCGCCTGCCGCGCTCACGATCCCCCGTCTTGGCTGCGTGAACATCCACGCGTCGCTATTGCCGAGGTGGCGCGGGGCGGCGCCTATCCAGCGCGCGATCCTGGCGGGCGACGAGCAAACGGGCGTCACGATCATGCAGATGGACGCTGGGCTCGATACCGGGCCGATGCTGCTGGTCCGCCCGATGCCGATCGAACCGGAGGACACTGCTGCGACTCTGGAAGCGCGACTGGCTCAATCCGGAGCGGATGCCCTGCTTGAAGCGCTTAACGGTCTCGCTAATGGAACAATCGTGCCAACACCTCAGCCCGAAGAGGGCGTCACCTACGCCGCCAAGCTAGAGAAGGCGGAGGCCCGGATCGACTGGACCGCCCGGGCGATCGAGATCGAACGGAAGGTGCGGGCATTCAATCCCCGGCCGATCGCCGAGACCCTGTACCAGGGCGAGCAGCTCAGGATCCTTCGGGCCCGCGCAGAAACCGATGACTCCCACCGGCTCGGCGGCCAACCGCCCGGGACCATCCTCTCCACGTCGGAACGCGCGGTGCTGGTCCAGTGCGGCCTCGGCCGGCTGGCCATCACCGAGGTGCAGCGGGCCGGCAAGCGGCCGGTCAGTGCTCGTGATTTCGCGAACTCGGGTCCCCTGGTGGGCCGGCGGCTGGGTGAGTGATGAGCACATCGTCGAAGGGTGCCCGCGGCCGATGGGCGCCGGGCGCCGAGACGCTCGCCGCCGCGGCACGCGCGGTCGCGAAGATCGCGTTCAACGGTCGCACGGCTGACGACGCGCTTTCCCCGTCGGATTCGGCAGCGGATCGCGCAGCGATTCGCGCCATCACGCTGGGCACAGTGCGCTGGTACATCCGCCTGACCGCAGTGCTGGATCAGCTTCTGGATCGCCCAGAGAAACTTGCTCCCGAGATCCGCGCGCTGCTCGCAACCGCGCTTCACCAAATCGAGTACTCGCGAAATCCGCTGCATTCCACGGTCGATGGCGCTGTGGATGCCGCGCGTGTGCTTCGTCAGGACCGAGCGGCAGGCCTCGTGAACGGAGTTCTTCGCAGGTTCACGCGCGAGAAGGAAGCGCTGCTCGCGCGTGCGGATGAAAGCCTCGCATCGCGGACCGCGCACCCGGAGTGGCTGGTCAAGGCGATCCAGGCGGCATGGCCCGAGCAGGCCGAATCCATACTCGACGCGAACAACGGCCATCCTCCGATGGTCCTGCGCGTCGATACATCGCGCGAATCGGTAGCCGATTACCTCAGCGAGCTTGCAGCTGCCGGAATCGCAGCGGAAGCGATCCCCTGGGCGCCCTCGGCCGTGAGGCTCTCGCAAGCAGCTGCCGTCACATCCCTGCCGGGCTTCAGTGAAGGGCGCGTCTCGGTTCAGGACGCGGCGGCCCAGCTGGCCGCGCCACTGCTGGACGCGCAGCCGGGCGAGCGGGTGCTGGACGCCTGCGCCGCCCCCGGCGGCAAGACGGGCCACTTGCTCGAGCACACGCCGGAACTGGCGGAAGTCGTCGCGGTGGACATAGAGGAGCGGCGTTTCGGCAGGGTCCGAGAGAACCTTGAACGGCTGGGTCGCAAGGCCACCCTGATCGCCGCGGACGTCCGGAACCCCGATGACTGGTGGGACGGCAAGCCCTTCGATCGCATCCTCGTCGACGCCCCGTGCTCCTCGACCGGGGTCATCCGCCGGCACCCCGACATCAAGCTGCTGCGGCGTCCAACCGACATCCCCACCCTTGCGGCGACGCAACTGGCCATCCTGGAGGCCTGCTTCCGGATGCTGGCCCCCGGCGGTCGTCTGATCTACGCCACGTGCTCCGTGCTCCCGGCCGAGAACCGCGAAGTCCTGGCTGCGTTCCTCGAAAAGCACGACCGGGCGCGGGCCCTCCCGGCCGCGCTCGCGGCCGCGGTGCCCGGAGCCCAGCCTTCCGGGGTGGGGGTGCAGATCCTTCCCGGTACGCAGGCAGGGACCGACGGTTTCCACTATGCTTGTGTCGAAAAGACAACGCGCCACGGGGCGCGCGGAACCTGATCCGTACCAGCTAGTCTCTCGACGCCGATGCCTTCATTTGTCGCACTGCTGTCGCGCCGACTCCTCGTCGCGTGCATGACCGCCATCCTCGTCGGCGCGGCCTCCGTGCTGCGTGCGGACGCATTGGACGGCGTGCTGGAAGTGCGCTCTGCCTATGTGAATGTCGACAGCGGCGTGTTCCTGCTGCACGCGCGGATCCAGTACCCCAACAATCCTGACATCCGCAACGCGTTGCGTGACGGCATCACCCTGTCCTTCGATCTGGACACGCGGGTCGAGCGTCCGCGGCGCTTCTGGTTCGACGCAGAGGTCGTGGCGCTTACGCTTCGTCGGGAGCTCACGTTCCATGCGGTCAGCGAGCGCTACATCGTGAGGGATGTGCGCAGCGGGGATCAGCAGAACTTTGCCACCCTCGAGGAGGCACTCACACAACTTGGTACCGTCGATGGCTGGCCGATCCTGGTGGAACCGCAACTGAACGGAGGTTCGTATCAGATCAGCGTGCGCGCGGGCGTACGCCGCGGGAGGTTGCCATCTTCGCTAAGGGCGCTCATGTTCTGGACGGACGACTGGCACCGTACGAGTGAGTGGTACTCATGGTCTCTTCCGGTGTAGACACCCCAGCAACATGGTGGACGCGCTGGAGCGGCGTCGCCTACGTCGTGCTCTGGACGGCGATCGGTGTCGGGGCGTTGCTGCTGCTGGCGAAGAGTGTGCAGAACGCCGGTGAGTTCGGGCGCCTTCAGCCGTACATCCTTCTCCTCAACCTCGTCGGCGTCATCGCGCTCACGCTGCTCATCGGACGAAAGCTCCTGCAGCTCGTGCGGGACTACCGGGATCACGTTCCCGGCTCGCGCCTCACCGCTCGCACCGTCGCCATCTTCGGCGCGCTGGTCATCGCGCCGTTGCTCATCATCTATATGTTCTCGCTTGAGTTCCTGAACCGAGGCATCGACAGCTGGTTCCGGGTCGAAGTGAAGCAGTCGATGGACGACGCGGTGGAGCTTTCGCGCTCAGCGCTCGGGGTGCGCGAATACTCGCAGCGCACGGAGCGGTTCGTGCAGGTGCTGGCTAACACGGCGCCGGAAGATCTCGCCCGGCGTATCGACGAGGAGCGGCGCTCCAGCGGCGCGCTCGAAATGGTGGTCTTCGGGAGTCATGAGCGCATCTATGCGGTGAGCATGGAGAGTCCGCTCGACTCGCTGCCGGCGCGCCCCCCGGCCGATCTCATCCGGCAGGTCACCGAGGGACGCACGTACGTCAGCCTCGAACCGCAGGAGGACGGCCAGTACCTCATTCGCACTGCTGCGCCGATCACCGGTCGTCAGCTGGTTCCGGACGATCGCTACTTCGTCGCGGTGTATCGCGTGCCGCCGCAGCTCTCGAAGCTTTCCGAGGCCGTGCTGCACACGCGTTCCCAATACGGAGACCTCGTCGGGTATCGGGAGCCCCTGAAGTACAGTTTCAGGCTGACGCTCACGATGGTCCTGCTGCTCGCGATGCTCGCCGCCATCTACGGCGCGATTTTCTCGGCGCAGCGACTCATCCGGCCCGTGCAGGATCTCATCGCCGGCACGCGTGCGGTCGGTAAAGGCGATTTCGGTACAAGGCTTCCACTGCCTTCTCGCGATGAAATGGGCTTCCTCGTCCATTCGTTCAACGACATGACCAAGCGTCTGCGCCGCGCAAGGGAAGAGGCGACCCGCAGCCAGCAGGCTGTCGAACGGGAGCGGGCGCGACTGGCGATCCTGCTGGCAAGGCTTTCCACCGGCGTGCTCGGCGTCGATCGGATGCTGACCGTGCGAACCGCGAATACTGCTGCGGGCGCCATTCTCGGTACGGACCTTTCCGCCGCTGTCGGCAAGACGCTGCCCGAGCTCGCAGCGAACAACGAACGCCTCGGGCAGTTCGTCGCGGCACTGGCGGTGCGCTTCGCAGCCGGCCGCGAGGAGTGGCGCGAGCAGATCGACCTGGACGGCAGCTCCGGCGGTCGACGCACGCTGATGTGTGCGTGCACGCCCATGCCGGACGCGGAAACAGGTGACGTTGGCTACATCATCGTGTTCGACGACATCACCACGCTTCTTCAGGCACAGCGTGACGCGGCGTGGGGTGAAGTGGCGCGACGCCTGGCGCACGAAATCAAAAATCCGCTCACGCCGATCCAGCTCTCGGCGGAGCGCATGCGCCGCCGCTTCCTGCCGACCATGAGCGCGCCGGACGCAGAAATCATGGAGCGCTCCACTCGCACGATCGTGCAGCAGGTGGAGAGCATGCAGCAGATGGTGAACGCGTTCAGCGAGTACGCGCGTGCGCCTGAGATGAGCATGTCCCACTTCAACCTGAACCAGCTGGTCAGCGAAGTGGTGGACCTCTACCGCTCGCATCACACGCATCCCGAGATAAAGCTGGACCTCGACGAGCGGGTCGAGCAGCTCGAAGCGGATCGCACTCGCGTGCGGCAGATCCTGAACAACCTCGTCACGAACGCCCTGGAGGCGCTCGACGGGGTGCCGAATCCCCGGCTGGAGGTTTCGACGAGACTCGATGCCGGGGCGGACGTTGCGTATGCAGTCGTCACGGTGAGCGACAACGGGCCGGGGTTCCAGCGGGAGCTCCTGAGCCGCGTGTTCGACCCGTACGTCACGAGCAAACCGAAGGGGACGGGCCTCGGCCTGGCCATCGTGAAGAAGATCGTCGAAGAACATGGGGGACGGATCGACGCCGACAATCGTCCCGAAGGGGGCGCTCGCGTGCGGGTGGTGCTTCCGATGAAAGACAGCACTCGGTCGGCTTCGAATACACGTGACAGACGCGGGGAGCTGCGTCGGGAGCGAGCATGAGTACGGCACACATCCTTGTGGTCGATGACGAAGCGGACATTCGCACTCTTCTCAAGGAAATCCTCTCCGAAGAGGGTTACGAGGTAGAAGTCGCTGCGAACGCCGCGCAGGCCCGCGCATCTCGTGCGAAGCAGACGCCGGATCTCGTGCTGCTCGACATCTGGATGCCGGATGTCGACGGCATCACGCTGTTGCGCGAGTGGTCGGCCACTACGACGAACGGCTGCCCGGTCGTCATGATGTCCGGGCACGGCACCGTCGAGACGGCGGTCGAAGCCACGCGCTTGGGGGCGTTCGATTTCGTGGAGAAGCCGCTGTCCCTCGCGAAGCTGCTGCGCACCGTCGAGCGCGCGCTCGATGCGGGCAAGCGTCGCAGGCAGTCCGGCAAGCTGCTCGTGCCGCCCCTGATGGTGCCAATCGGCAAGAGCAAACTCATGCAGCAGCTGCGTGCGGAGCTCCAGCAGATCGCAGCGAATCCGTCGCCGGTCCTCCTCATCGGCGAGCCCGGCGCGGGACGCGAGGCGTTCGCGCGCTTCCTGCACGAGCAGAGTCCGCGCGCTTCGCAGCCGTTCGTTCCAATCGTCGCGAGCAGCCTGCGGGATTCGGACGCCGAAGCCACCCTGTTCGGCGTCGAGGCCAACGGCACCACGCGGAACGGGCTGCTGGAGGAAGTCGGCACTGGCACATTGTTCCTGAATCAGATCGAGGACCTGCCGCCTGCCGTGCAGCGTGCGCTCGCAGGCGTGCTGGAGTCGGGTCGGTTCACGCGCATTGGCGGCTCGCAGCCGATGGAGTTCTCCGCGAGAGTCGTGTCGTCTACGCAGCCTGGCATCGAGAACCGCGTGGGTCCGGACGGTTTCCGTCGGGATCTTCTCTCTCATTTGAATACGCTCGTCGTTCGCGTTCCGCCGCTGCGTGAGTACGCGGAGGACGTGCCGGAGCTGCTGCGGCACTACGTGGACCGCGCCGTGGATACCGAAGGCCTGCCGTTCCGGCGGTTCAGCGTCGCTGCCCAGAACCGCCTGCGTAATTACCCGTGGCCGGACAACGTGCGGGAGCTGAAGACGCTCGTTCACCGCTTGCTGATCCAGGGAGGGCAGGAGGAAATCCGGCTGGAGGAAATCGAACGGGAGCTTGCCGTACATGCACCGCAGGGTGAGCCGCTTGTGAAGCAGGACCTCCTTGCGTTGCCGTTGCGCGAGGCACGTGAGCAGTTCGAGCGCGCGTACCTCCAGCAGCAACTGCTTCTGTGCAACGGCAAGGTCGGGCAGCTGGCGAAGCGCGTGGGCATGGAGCGCACGCACCTGTACCGGAAGCTCCGGTCGCTCGGAGTCGATTTCCGCAACGTGAGCGAGGACTAGGGGAGGCCCTCCATCGCCGGGCACGGCGAGGGGGCCCCTCAAACCGCGCGCGACCGAGCCCTTGGTCCGGCCCGGCTTCGCGAAATCCATCACAATTTCGGTCGACTGTCGTCGACGCGTGAAATATTTCCGCTTCTCCGCGCAGTAAGGGATCGAATATGCGTCGGACCGACGTTGCACCCCGCAGGTGCACGATGCAAGGAAGAACAATCCCGCATCGTCCGACGTACGTATTCCGCCAGGGAGGCCGTACCAGGGCCTGGGGCAAGACTTAGGGCATGGAGCCTCTATCCCGGCCGTCCGCCATCACGCAGCGGGCGGCACGGGCGATGTGAGCGACCACGGAGGACCGGGTGCCCCTGGACCTGCGCGTACTGATTGTCGAGGACATGCCGACTGACGCGGAGCTTGCTGTGAAGCAGCTCGAGCGGAGTGGCATTGGCTGCGTGCATCACAGGGTCGAAACCGAGTCCGCGTTCCGCAAGGCGCTCTCGGAGTTCCGCCCCCACCTCATTCTTTCCGATTTCACCATCCCTTCGTTCGACGGCCTCGAGGCGCTGGACATCGCGCTCGAAGCTGCGCCGGACGTCCCTTTCATCTTCCTCTCGGGAACCATCGGCGAAGAGCGCGCGATCGAAGCGCTGCGCAGAGGCGCGGTGGACTACGTGCTGAAGACCAACCCAGCGCGTCTTGCCCCGGCTGTGCGCCGTGCGCTGCGCGAAGTGGCGGAGCGTCGCCGACGGCGGTTCGCAGAGCTGCGCATCCGCGAGAGCGAGCAACGGTTGCGGGACATCATCGACACCGCGCAGGACTGGATCTGGGAGCTCGCTGCCGGCGGTCGCTACGTGTTCAGCAGCGAGTCCGTGCGCGGCATCCTCGGGCTTACGCCGGAGGACATGAATGGCACGCATTTCAGCGACTACATTCACGAAGAGGACTGCGCAGCCTTCGAGGACACGCTCGCCCGGCTGGATACGCATCGTCGTACCACCACGGGCATCGTGGCTCGCTGGCGCCACAAGGACGGCGAATACCGCTGGCTGGAAGGGAACCTGCTCGCGTTGATCGGCCGCGATGGAACCGTCACCGGCTTCCGCGGGACGCATCGAGACATCACCGAACGCAAGCAGCATCAGGAACGCATTGCGCGGCTCACGCGAGTGCTGCAGATGCAGAGTGGCATCAACGCCGCGGTCGTGCGCATTCGGGATCGGGACGCTCTGCTGCGTGAGGTCTGCCGCCTGGCGACCACCGTCGGCGGTTACGACCACACGGTCGTCTCCATGGTGACGCCGGATGGCCGTCATGTCGTTCCGTGGTATTGGGCGGGCGGCGAAGTCGACACGCGTACGCCAGTCGAATTCCCCATTGGCGACGGCTTGGAGCCGGATACGAGCCTCGTGGGCCGGGCGCTTCGCACTGGCGAGATCACCGTTGCCAACGATCTGACGAAGTCGGAACCGCCAGTTGCCAACCGCGCGCAGCTCATTCATCGCGGGTTTCGGTCGATGGTTGCGCTGCCGTTCATCGTGGATGGTGCGCGCGTTGGGGCACTCACGCTGTGTTCGCGGGACAGCGAGCTTGTAGGCGATGAAGAGCTGCGTCTGCTGCAGGAAATCACGGCGAACGTGTCTTTCGCGCTTCAGTACCGGCAGAAGGAGGATGCGTTCCAGCTGCTCGCGTACTTCGACCCGTTGACCGGCCTCGCCAAGCGCGCACTGTTCTGCGAACGGCTGGACGATCTGTTGCAGACGGGGTTCGGTCCCGCCGCCAAGCCTGTCGTTGTGGCGTTCGACGTAGATCGCCTAAGTCAGGTGAACGACAGCTTCGGACGCCATGTCGGCGATCTACTTCTGCAGAAGGTGTCCGAGCGCGTGAAGCATCAGCTCGATGATGACGAGCGCTTGGGCTATCTCGGCGGAGGCTCTTTCGCGATGGTGCTGCCGTTGCCCGAAGCGTCCGACGAGAACGCGACCGCGCTGCTGGAATCGAGTGTGTTCCGCGAGCCGTTCGAGATCGAGGGGCACACGCTGCGTGTTTCCTTCAAGTCGGGAATCGCGCGTTACGCGGGGGTGGGGGAGGACGGGAACACGCTGGTACAGCGGGCGGAGGCGGCACTCAAGCAGGCCAAGGCGTCCGGCGAGCAGTACCTTCACTATCAGCTTCAGATGCACAGCGAGCTCGCGGAGCGACTCTCGCTGGAGCATCGGCTGCGTGCGGCGATAGATGAGGAGCAGTTTGTTCTCTACTACCAGCCGCAGGTGGATCTTGCGACGGGTCGCATCGATGGCGTCGAGGCCCTGCTGCGATGGCAGGACCCGGAGGAAAACGCAGTCGTGTCGCCCGCGCGATTCCTCCCGGTGCTCGAATCGTCAGGGATGATCGTCGCGGTGGGCGACTGGGTGCTTCGCCGGGCGATTGAGGATTGCAAGCGCTGGCAGCGCATGGGGCTAGGGCCCGTACGAGTCGCGGTAAACGTGTCGGCCCTGCAGGTGCGCCGGCGCACGTTCGTCGAGAGCGTGCTCAAAGCGGCGACGGGGTGGGCGAAGGACGGCTACGGCGTTGATATTGAAATCACCGAGACTGGATTGTTGCAGGACCTGGAGGGGACCAGCCGCAAGCTCCGCGAGCTGCGTAATGCGGGCCTCCGGATCGCCATTGACGATTTCGGTACGGGGTATTCGTCGCTGGGCCTGCTGTCGAAACTCCCTGTGGATCTGCTGAAGATCGACCGCGCGTTCATCAGCGGCCTACCTGCCGATCGCGCCAGCGTGACGCTGGTGTCGAGCATCATCAGCCTTGCGTCCGCCTTCAATCTCATGTCGATCGCCGAAGGGGTCGAGACGCCCGAGCAGCTTGAGCTCCTGAGGAGCCTCAAGTGCGATCAGTCGCAGGGGTACCTGCATTCCCGGCCCATCCCCGTCAGCCAGCTCGAAGCCCTCCTCGCGCGGCAGCGTCACGCCGCTGCGCTTCGTCAGTCCGTCTAGGCCCTGCGCGGGCCGTCTCTGAAGGCCGCCGCCGGCGAAACGGCGGTTCGCGTGGTGGTATGCGCGACGCCCTTCCTACAGTTCCTATTGGGCAGTAGTGCCGAAGGTATTGACCCGCAAGCTCAGGACGGCAGGGCGTTCATGCATACGATCGAACACTACCGGGAACTGTGTACGGACGGTCACGCGGTCGGAGAACAGCGGCGTCCGCCGGCAGCGATGGAGCGCTGGAAGTCTTCTACGGTCGTGCGGCTGCAATGGACCTGCGGGGGCGAGAGTATCCAGATCGAGCACCTGTACGGGCTCAACGCACGCCTGCTGCCGGACCGGCGTGGCGTGGCCGTCTTGCGCTCGTCGCCCCATGGCCGGTTCGCCACCGCGCTGGAGTTCCTCGACGCCAGGGGCAAGCCGCGATTTACGCTGGCGAGCCCCGTACTGATTGAGGGGCAGAGCGTCGCGGGCGAATTTGCCTGGTTCGAATCCCCTGCCGACCTTTCCCAGCCCGTCGTGCGGGTGGTTTTCTGGGCGCTGGCGGACGACCGGTATTACCTGCTGGACGTCAACTGCGCGGACGGCTCGATCGCGGGCGTACTGCCGCTTCAATAAAGAATCACGGCTTGCGGGTGATGGTGCCGTCCTCGGCAATGACGAGGGCGCCGTCGGGGAACGCTTCGGCGGTCAGCTCCCGCAGCTGCTTCGTGGCGCGCTTCTCCGGGTCCGGCTGTGGGCCGCCGGGGCGGATCTGCACGGTGGGGGTGAACCGCGCATCCATGAAGGTGCCGTCGTCTGCGAGGCGCGTGGTGAGCACGCCCGAGGTGCCGCGGATGCCGTTCACGCTGATGCCGTAATACGTTGCGAAGTTGCCGAGGCTGTAGGCGATGAGCCGGTCGCGATACAGCTCGATCGGCCGCATGACGTGCGGGCCGTGGCCGATGACGAGGTCCGCGCCTGCATCGATGACCGTACGGGCGAATTCGACGACGTTGCCACGATCCTCCCCCGCGTAGAGCTCGCGGGAGAAGGGGAGCTTCTGCGCGCCGTCGCCTTCGGCGCCCCCGTGGAAGGAGACGACGACGATGTCGTTGTTCTTCGCCAGCTCCGTGACGACTTCCTGGGCGCGCACCAGATCGTTCAGCTGATGCGAGCCGACGTTCGGCGCGAACGCCACCATCGCGAAGCGGCGGCCGCGCGTGATCCACTGCGCGACATCGCCCTCGCGGCCGGAATGGTGGATGCCCACGGCGTCCAGCGCACGCATGCTGGAGTCCCGGCCCGGGTCGCCGAAATCCTGTGCGTGGTTGTTCGCGAGGCTCATCACGTCAAACCCGGCTGCCGTCAGGTGCTTTGCGTAGCGCGTGGGGGAGCGGAAGACGTAGCAGCTGCCGCCGGTCGGGGCGGGGTTCGCCGAGGTGTCCAGGCTCGCGGGTGCCGATGGCGTCGTGGTTGATGCAGACGGTGCGGGGGGCGGCGTCGGGATCGGTGCGGTTGACGCAGCCGGTGCGCCGGGCGGCGTTGCTGCCGCGCTCGAAGCGGACTGCTCTTGAGGCGACTCGCCGGCGGTTGGCGGTGCGTCTCGCTGAACGGTCGCCGCACTTTGCGTCGGCGCTTCTACATCGTCCGTCGCGCTGCTGCCCTCGCGATCCGCGCGCTCCACATCGAACGGCGGGGCAGCCGCCGTTTGCGGTTGCTCATTCGCGCCCGCGCCCGCGCCCGCGCCCGCGTCCGCGGCCATAGCGGGCGCTGCCGGCGAGGTGGGCTCGGCAGGCGTTGCAGGCGAGTCGGACGGTGCAGCCGAGGCGGGCTCGGCAGGTGTTGCACCCGACGCAGGTGCACCCGAAGCAGGTGCACCCGAGGCCGGCGTTGCAGCCGAGGCAGGCGTTGCGGGCGACGCGGCATCTGCGGTCCCGGGCGAGGCCGGCGCTGCCGTCTCCGGTGATGCTCCTGCCGTCGGCGCCGCCGCTCCCGCCGTCGAAGTCGTCTGGCCAGTCCCACCCGTTCCGGGCGTGCTCGTCTCGCGTCTTGTAGTCCTGGCAGCAGGCCGGCACCGCTTCACCGCCTCGCCACCATCCATCAACACGCCTTCGAGGTTCCCAAACGCAATGTCCGCCGACGAAAGCACCGGCGTCACGGCCGAAAGAAACGAAACTCCATCATCGTCGGGCAGGATGTTGTCCGGAAAATCCGTGCCCAACATGATGTCGCCCACCGCGGCGAACGTAATCCCCTCCGGATTCATCACGACGGGCGGCGCCGGGGCCGCAGGCGGCTCGGGCGGAACTTCAGTTGGGGGCGGAGGCGCCTGTTCAGGCTGCGAAGCGCACGATGCGAGCCACACCGTCACTGCCAGCACCGCAGTTCGCGTGTGGCGCATGTTCAATCTCCGACGCGAATCACCAGCGCATCCACGTCCGCGGCCTGCAGCTGCTTGCGCACGCGATTGAGCTCGTTGAGGTCGCTGATCGGCCCCACGCGGACGCGGTGCCATTCATCGTTGTCGACGGCGACGCGCTGGACCTTTGCATCGATGCCCTGCAGGTTGAGCTGCGCCCGCACGCGCTCCGCATCGGACACGTTGCGGTACGACCCCGCCTGAAGCACGTAAACGCCGCGCCGTTCGATGCGTGCCGTACGGACATCCCGCTTCACCTCGCGGTCCTTCTCCGGCACCACGACTTCGAAGTTCGGCAGCATGTCGTAGAAGTCGTACCGATCCCCACCTTCCGCATTCGCTCCGTTGGCTTCGGCGTCGGTGGTGGCCGCGGCCGCGTGCGTCTGCGGCTCCGGACGAGGAGAGTCCGGCTCGAGTTCCTTGCTCGCATCATTCCTGTAAATGAACACCGCACTCGTCAGGAACACGCCCACGGCGAGCCCGATGCCGAGATCCCGGAACCGGCTGAGATCGAGCGGAGAGCGACGCGAAGCCCGCTTGTAATCGCGCACAGTAAGACGGGAAGCGGGACGGGCCATTTACATGCTCTCCGGAGCCGAGACGCCCAGCAGCGCCAGGCCGTTGCGAATGACCTGGCCGGCCGCCTCGACGAGCGCCAGCCGCGCGTTGCGGAGGTCTGCATCGTCTGCGATCCACTTCTCTGCCTGGTAGTAGGAGTGGAAGGCGTTCGCCAGGTCGCGCAGATAGTAAACGATCGAATGCGGCGTGCAATTCGTAGCCGCCTGCTCGACGACTTCTGTAAACCGGAGCAGCTCCGCGATGAGCGCCTGCTCCGACGGCTTCTCGAGAAGCGCGAGCTTTTCGAGTCCCGCGGCGCGGTCGAACCCGAAGCCGCGCGCCTTCACTTCCTTCATCACGCTCGAAACGCGGGCATGGGCGTACTGTACGTAGAAGACCGGATTCTCCGTGGCGCGCTTCGTGGCGAGGTCCAGGTCGAAATCAAGGTTCTGCTCGTGACTGCGCAGCAGGTAGAAGAAGCGGCAAGCGTCGTTCCCCACCTCGGCCCGAAGCTGGCGCAGTGTGACGAACTGACCTGCGCGCTTGCTCATCTTCACCTGCTCGCCGCCGCTGTAGAGGGTGACGATCTGGATCATCGGCACTTCCAGCGATTCCGGCGGTTCGCCGAGGGCCGCAAGGCCCGCTTTCACGCGAGCGATGTAGCCGTGATGGCCGGAGCCGAGCACGTCGATCAGCCGTTCGAAACCGCGCTGCCGCTTGTCGTAGTGGTACGCGATGTCCGACGCGAAGTAGGTTTTCTGGCCGTTCTCTCGGACGACGACCCGGTCCTTCTCGTCTCCGAATGCGGAGGCGCGAAACCATGTGGCGCCGTCCTGCTCGTACAGATGGCCCTGTGCCTGCAGCCTGGCGAGCGCGCGGTCGATCGCACCAGTTGTTTCGAGCGACCGCTCCGAGAACCAACAGTCGAACACCACACCGAATTCTTCGAGGTCGTTGCGGATGTCCGCCAGCAGCCGATCGAGCGCGATCTGCAGCACGCGCTCGTACTCCGTGGCGCCGATGAGCTGGCGAACGCGCTCGATGAGCGCATCGACGTACGTTTCCTTGTCGCCTCCCGCGGGCTCATCCGGTGGCAGTCCTTTGTACACCTCGCTCGCCGGTCGCCGCAGCGAATCGCCAACGACCTCGCGGAGCTTCGCGGCAACAGGCTTCAGGTATTCGCCGGGATAGCCGTTCGAGGGGATCGTGATCTGCTCGCCGTACGTTTCGAGGTACCGCAGCCACACGCTCGAGGCCAGGATGTCCATCTGCCTGCCGGCGTCGTTGACGTAGTACTCGCGATGCACGTTGAAGCCCGCGGCCGCGAGCACGTTCGACAGCGACGCACCGTAAGCCGCGTGCCGTCCGTGCGCGACGTGCAATGGCCCGGTGGGATTCGCCGAGACGAACTCGACGATGACGCGCTGGCCTTTGCCGATCTGGCTCCGGCCGTACGCCTCACCCAGCTCGTGAATCTTCCGGATCTCGCAAGCCGCGACGTCCTTCACCAGAAAGAAATTGATGAAGCCCGCGCCCGCGACCTCCGCCTTCGCCACCATCGCGTTTTCCGGAAGCGCGCCGACGATCGCCTGCGCGAGCTCTCGCGGATTCCGGCGGGCCGCCCTGGCCAGCCTCATTGCGACGTTCGAGGCAAAGTCGCCGTGCTGCGAATCCCGCGTGCGCTCGACAACGACGATGCCCTCTTCCGGCATCTCCGGAATCACGGAGCCGGCAAGCTTCCGCAAAGCGGCGACCAGCAGCTGTTCCAGCTGGGCTTTCAACGAGTCGAGACCTCAGGGCGACGGGGCGCGCAAGTCTACAGGGGCGCCGGACGGTCAACGACCCGCGCGCGGCTTGCGAGCGCGGCCTGGGAGAAGCGACATTGTTTGGGATGCATTCCGGCGGACTCCGGCTGCAATGCATTCTATACGATGCATTGCGAGCGAAAGCCGAGCGGCGCTGCTGACGGCGGAAGCGGGATTGACAACTACGCCGTCAGCGCTTCCAGGGCGGCCGCCCGCTCGGCGCGGGGTTTCAGCTTGAGGTCGTAGGTCACGCGGGCGCCGTAGGCGTCGGGGGCCTGGGGGTCGTGGCGCACCTTGTCGAACACCAGCAGCCGGGTGCCGAGCTGGAAGCTCTCCTTGATGTCGTGCGTGATCATGAAGATCGTCATCTCGTTCGCGGCCCACACCTCGAGGATCAGCTTGTGCAGGTCCAGCGTGATGCCCGGGTCCAGCGCGCCGAAGGGCTCGTCGAGCAGCAGGATCTTCGGCCGGCGGATCACCGACTGAGCGATCGACAACCGCTGCTGCATGCCGCCCGAGAGTTGCGCGGGGTACTTGTCGCGCGCGGAGCCGAGGCCGATCGACTCCAGCAGCTTCGTCGCGTTGGCGAGGGCATTGCGCCGGCTGGCGCCGAAGAGCTTGCCGAGCAGCGCCGAGCGCTCGAACTCCAGTCCCAGCATCACGTTCTCCAGCACCGTGAGGTGAGGAAACAGCGAGTACCGCTGGAAGACGATGCCCCGGTCCGCGTTCGGCTCGGGCACGATCGGCTTGTCGTCGATGAGGATCTGCCCTTTGCTCGGCGTCTCCATGCCGAGCAGCATCTTGAGGAACGTCGTCTTGCCGCAGCCGGAGGCGCCCACGATCGTCACGAATTCCCGATCCGCGACATCGAGGTTCACGTTCTCCAGCACGACGTGATCGCCGTACGTCTTCCACACATTCTTTGCGATGACACGAGCCATGGTCAGCGCGCCATCTCGGCCCACGGGCACGCCCGCGAGCGAATCCATCTGAGCAGCCAGTCCATCGCGAACGCGAGGGCGGTGATCCACACGACGTACGGCAGGATCACATCCATCGCGAGATAGCGGCGGACGAGGAAGATCCGATACCCCAGCCCTTCAGTCGAGGCGATGGCTTCGGCCGCGATGAGGAACAGCCACGCCGCGCCGAGCGTGAGGCGCAGCGAGTCGATGAGCCGCGGCCAGATCTGCGGAAGCACCACCCGCACGATCAGCTGCCAGGTCGATGCGCCCAGCGTCTGTGCCTTGATGAGCTGCTCCTGCGGCAGCTCTCCAGCCCGGAGCGCGAGGTCACGGATGATCACCGGCGCCACGCCGATGACGATCAGCGCAATCTTCGCCACCTCCCCAAGCCCCAGCACGATGAAGAGGATCGGCAGGATCGCGAGAGGCGGGATCATCGACAACGCCGCCACGAACGGTGCAAGCGTCGCTCGCACTAACGGGATCACCCCCGTCGCAACACCGAACACCATCCCGATCGCGGCGCTGATTGCGAGCGCCATGAGGATTCGTTCAAGGCTGGCCCAGGTGTCCAGCCACAGCAGGATTTCCCCGCTGCGCCGGTCCTCCTCGACGGTGTACTGCTTGACGGTCTCTGCGATGACGGACGGCGTCGGCAGCAGCTTGTCGTCAGGATTCGCCGCGAATCGCAGGTTCGAGGCGATCACGTAGACGAACGCGAGGATGATGAAAGGCAGCGCGCCGAGCGCCCATGCGCCGCCGCGGCCGGGATGCCGGTTTACAAGTCGACGCATGGATGTTCGGCGCGCGGGGCTTCGTCAGAGCTTTCCGTCGAGCGCGAGCTTCGTGAAGCTCGCATCGAAGCGCATCTTCGGCGCCTTCGTGTCCCCGAGCGTCTTGCCGTCGCCGAGCACGATGCCCACGGCATCGACGCTCTTCGCGCCTTCGCCGAGGAGGCCATGGTCGAAGGAGAACTTGCGGACGAGGTCCATGGACTTGCCGAGCGCCGGGCTCGTGACGAACGCGTAGGTTTCCGCGGGCGTCCAGTACATCTTCGTCGTGGCGAGCATGCCGTTGAAGCCGGCGATGTCGGTGCCCGAAGTCTTCGCCATGTGCGCCAGGGCCGCCTGCGCCTTCGCGTCCTTGCCCTGCATGAGCGCCAGCGTTTCGAACCAGGCGCCGACGAGTGCCTTGCCGAGATTCGGGTTGGCCTTCAGGGTCGCCGTGTTCACGACCATCATGTCGAGGATCTCGCCGGGAATTTGCGTCGAGTCGAATACCGTGGTGGTGTTCGGCATCTTCACGATCTCGGAAAGCTGCGGCTTCCACGCGACGACCGCGGTGGAGTCCTTCGACTGGAACGCGCCGATGATGTCCGCGTCCGAGGTGTTCACGACCTTGATGTCGCGCTCCTGCAGCCCGACCGTTTCGAGCGCGCGCGCCAGCAGGTAGTGCGAAACCGAGAGCTCCACGAGGTTGACGGACTGTCCCTTGATGTCCGCGAGCTTCTTGCCCTTGCCCTTGAGAACGATGGCGTCGTTGCCGTTCGAGAAGTCGCCGACGATCAGCGCGGTGGAGTCCACTCCGCCCGCCGCGGGAATCGTCAGCATGTCCATGTTCGTCATCGTGCAGGCATCGAAGGCGCCCGCCGTGTACTGGTTGATGGACTCGACGTAGTCGTTCATCTGGGTGAGCTTGATCTCGATGCCGTACTTGTCGGCCCACTTCTTGAGGATCCCGCTCTGTTCGGCGTAGTCCCAGGGCATCCAGCCCACATAGATGCTCCACGCCACCTTGAAGCTCTTCTTCGTCTGGGCGGCGGCGGGCTGGACGGCGGTCATCGCGATACAGGCGACGAAGACGCCGAAAGTCAGGACACGTTTGAGGGATGCGCGCATTCGAGCTCTCCACGCTGTGGGGGCGTTTCTTTTCGAGGCTTCGTGCGCCGGAAGATGGAAGACGGCGCGCGCACGCCTCACCAATCTCCCGGGCTTTTATCCCGCCGTGTATCCCGCGAAGGTTTCTCCCGCCGCAGGACTGCCTCTCTCGGACCAGTCGCCTCGCATGAATCGGATGCGCGAAGCCGGAACCCTAGACGCACATTGCGGCTACCACGATGCAAGGTGCATGCCGCGCGATTTCAGCGCTCTGGCGCCGCGTTCGTCGCGTCCGTCGCACCGTTTCAAAGCGGGCGCATGGAGGTGTGCTCCATGAATGTGCGCTCCGGTGCGATCGCCGGCAGGCCGAAATGCCCTGAATACAGCGCGCAGAACACTTTGAGTGCGTTGGTACGGGCTTTGCAAACCGCTCGCTCCAAAGTTGTTCATGTTGAAGGCTCGCGCGATGGGCGCATCGGACTCGGATCGACTGCTCTGGGAAGAGCATCTGCACAGTGGGGCGCACTGGTCGGGCGTCGCCCGTCGGGGCACGAAGCTCCGCCTCACCGACCTCGAGGGCGGCGCGAACGTGTCCGCGCTCTTCTACAACTACGAAGAGCGTCTCGAGCGATACAACATGGCGGACACGCTCAAGGCGCAACACACCGCGTATCTCACGAAAGGCTACGTGTGCTACTCGGACATGGGGCGCGTGCTCTGCTCCATCGTCGAGGACACGTGCGGGTGGCATGACACCTTCTGCGGCGTTTCGAACGCGGCGATGGTGGCGGCGCGCTTCGGCAAGACCCGCTTCCAGGAACAGCGCAACGATTACTACAAGAACGGCTACGACAGCCTCCTGAACGAGCTCGCGAAATACGGGCTCGGCAAGCGCGACCTCGTCGCTAACGTCAACTTCTTCAGCAAGGTGACGGCGGACGAGGCGGGCGACCTGCGCTTTCACGTGAATCACTCCAAGCCGGGCTCGTATGTCGACCTGCGCTTCGAGATGACGACGCTCGTGGTGCTCGCGACCTGCCAGCACCCGCTCGATCCGTCGCTGGACTACGAGCCGCGTCCGGTGCAACTGAGCGCTTACGCGACGGCACCGGCCGGCGCGGACGATCCGTGCCGGACCCGGTGTCCCGAGAACGCCCGCGGCTTCAGAAACACAGAGATGCTTTATGCGTGAGGCGGCTTACATGGACGCACCTTTGGCCCCGACCCTCATCGAGAGTCGCCGCGATCCCACGGATGCCTCGATCAACGAGATCATTCCGGCCGGCGAGCCGTGGATCGGCGTGGTGTGCCGGGGGCAGACCTTCCGCATCGTCGATATCGAGGGGAATCAGGCAGTCGATACGCTGTTCTTCAACGCTGCGAACAGCGAAGAGCGCTACAGCGCCGCGGACACGGTCCGGTCGCAAGGGCGGCTGTATCTCACCACCGGCACACAACTCATTTCGAACGACGGCAACGTGATGCTGACGATCACGGCGGACACGTGCGGCCGTCACGACACGCTCGGCGGCGCCTGTTCGGCCGAGAGCAACACCGTGCGATATGCGCTCGAAAAGCGGCACATGCACAGCTGCCGCGACAACTTCCTGCTCGCGATCACGCGCTCGGGCATCGGGCTCACGAAGCGGGACCTGCCGAGCAACATCAACTTCTTCATGAACGTGCCGGTGACCCCGGACGGCAAGCTCACGTTCGCGGACGGCATTTCCGCGGCGGGGCGCTACGTCGAGATGCGGGCGGAGATGGACGTGATCGTGCTGATCTCCAACTGCCCGCAGCTCAACAACCCCTGCAACGCCTACAACCCGACGCCCGTGCGGGTCATGGTGTGGGGGCCGGACTGACAGGGGCGCCCTCCATCGCCGGGCGGGTCGGACGAGCTTCGCGCGACGATTGAGGGCCCCCTTCCGCGGGACGACCCGCGGATCCTCGTGACCATGCCGGGACGACCCGGCCCGCGCCTTTCGGAGACTCGCGGGGATGTTCAACAAGGTGCTCATCGCGAATCGCGGCGCCATCGCGTGCCGGATCATTCGCACCCTTCGTCGCATGGAAATCGGCTCCGTCGCGGTGTACTCGGATGTGGACCGGTACTCGCGTCACGTGGCGCTCGCCGATGAGGCCGTTGCGCTCGGCGGCTCCACCGCCGCGGAGAGTTACCTGCGACAGGACAAGCTCCTTGAAGCCGCACGCGCGACGGGTGCGCAGGCGATTCATCCCGGTTACGGCTTCCTGAGCGAGAACGCCGCGTTCGCCGAAAGCTGCGAGGCGGCCGGCGTCGTGTTCATCGGGCCCACGCCCGGCCAGATGCGCGACTTCGGGTTGAAGCATCGCGCGCGGGCGCTCGCGCAGGAGCACGACCTGCCGCTTCTGCCGGGCAGCGGGCTGCTTCCGGACATAGCGTCTGCGCGCGTCGAAGCTGAGCGCATCGGCTTGCCCGTCATGCTGAAGAGCACGGCGGGAGGCGGCGGCATCGGCATGCAGCTCTGCCGGACGTTTGCCGAGCTGGAGGGTGCCTTCGCCGCAGTCGAGCGCCTGGCGAAGAACAACTTCAGCGACGGCGGGCTGTTTCTTGAGAAGTACATCGAGCGCGCGCGGCACATCGAAGTGCAGCTATTCGGCGATGGCGTGGGCAACGTCGTCGCGCTCGGCGAGCGCGACTGCTCGACGCAGCGGCGCAACCAGAAGGTGATCGAGGAAACGCCGGCTCCCGGCCTCTCGGACGAGACGCGCAGGCGGTTGATGGATGCCGCGGTTCGCCTCGGAAAAGCTGTGGGATATCGCTCAGCGGGCACGGTCGAGTTCGTTTATGACGTGCAGGCGGAGGCGTTCTACTTCCTCGAAGTGAATACACGGCTCCAGGTCGAGCATGGCGTCACGGAGGAAGTGACCGGCGTCGATCTCGTCGAATGGATGGTGCGAACCGCCGCGGGAGAGCCGCCGGATCTCAAGTCATGGCGGTACGAGCCGCGAGGTCACTCGATCCAGGCGCGCCTGTATGCGGAAGATCCGGCCCGCAACTTCAGGCCCTCGAGCGGCATCCTCTCGCACGTCGTACTTCCGGAGGACGTCCGCGTCGATGGCTGGATCGAAACCGGCTCGGAAGTGCCGTCGTTCTACGATCCGCTGCTCGCCAAGATCATCACGCACGGCGAAACGCGGGGGCAGGCACTGGCCAGGTTGGAGGATGCGCTGTCTCGCTCCAGCGTCTACGGCGTGGAAACCAATCTCGACTACCTGCGCGGCATCCTTGCTCACGAGACGTTCCGTTCGGGCCAGCAGTACACGAAGTTTCTTTCGACGTTCGAGCTGCCGGTCCGCTCGGTCGAAGTGCTGAAGCCGGGAACGCATACGACCGTTCAGGAATACCCGGGCCGCATCGGCTACTGGAACGTCGGCGTTCCGCCGTCAGGACCGATGGATTCTTTCGCGTTCAGGCTCGCGAACCGCATCGTGGGAAATCGCGAGTTTCACGCCGCACTGGAAATCACCGGCACCGGGCCGACGCTGCGCTTCGGCATCGATACCGAGATTGCGCTCGCTGGAGCGCATATGACGGCGACATTGGACGGCAAGCCTGTTCCGTACTGGACGCCGGTGTCAGTGCCGGCCGGTGCAACGCTCGCCATGGGCACGATTCAGGGAGCGGGCCAGCGAGCTTATCTCGCTGTGAAGGGCGGCTTCGTCGTTCCGCATTATCTCGGCAGCAAGGCGACGTTCACCCTCGGGCAGTTCGGCGGGCACGTCGGTCGCGCGTTGCGAACCGGGGATGTGCTCCGGCTCTCCGCGCCGGAGGTCATGCAGCGCTTCATGCAGTCCGATGAGGCGCCCGACGAAAGCGCGCCCGCGCCAGCCGCGCTGATACCGAAGTACGGCAAACAGTGGAACATCGCTGTCACGCCGGGGCCGCATGCAGCGCCCGATTTCTTCACGGAAGAAGACATCCGCACGTTCTACGACGCGGATTGGGAAGTGCACTACAACTCCAGCCGAACCGGCGTGCGGCTCATCGGCCCGAAGCCGACGTGGGCGCGAACGGATGGCGGTGAAGCGGGGCTTCATCCCTCGAACGTTCACGACAACGCGTACGCCATCGGCGCAGTGGATTACACCGGCGACATGCCGGTGATCCTCGGTCCGGATGGCCCCAGTCTCGGCGGTTTCGTATGCCCCGCGATCGTCGCTCGTTCGGATCTCTGGAAGCTCGGACAACTGCGGCCGGGCGATCGGATTCGCTTCTACTGCATCACCGTCGACGCGGCGGTGGCGCGCAGGCAAGTGCAGGACGAGTGCATCGCCGGCCTCGAAGCTCCGCATGGCGTGACGACCGGAGTCGGTGACGCGTCTCAGGACGACGTCGAGCCGGTGCAGGGGACGGGCGCGCCCATCTCGCCCGCGAAAATCCCATCGTCAGTGCTGTATTCGAGCGGTTCGGGCAACGATCTGCTCTGCGTCCGGCAATCCGGGGAGGACTATCTGCTCGTCGAGTTCGGCCCTCCGGTGCTCGACCTGGAACTGCGATTCCGCGTGCATGCGCTGATGCAGTCGCTTGAGGCGCGGCGGCTCCCGTCGATCATCGACCTGACGCCAGGCATCCGATCGCTTCAGGTTCACTACGATTCACGCGCGCTCTCGCAGGCGAAGCTGCTGGAGTTGCTCCTTCAGACACAAGCGGCACTGCCGCCGCTCGAAGACCTCGAGGTACCGAGCCGCATCGTTCACCTGCCGCTTTCGTGGGACGACCCCGCGACGCGACTGGCCATCGAGAAATACACGCAATCCGTGCGTCCCGACGCGCCCTGGTGTCCGAGCAACATCGAGTTCATCCGGCGCATCAACGGGCTCGAGTCGATCGAGGACGTCCAGCGCATCGTCTTCGAAGCGAGCTATCTCGTGATGGGGCTCGGGGACGTGTATCTCGGCGCACCGGTGGCAACGCCGCTCGATCCGCGTCACCGGCTCGTCACGACGAAGTACAACCCGGCGCGCACGTGGACGCCGGAGAATGCGGTAGGCATCGGCGGCGCATATCTCTGCGTGTACGGAATGGAAGGGCCGGGTGGGTACCAATTCGTCGGCCGCACCGTGCAGATGTGGAACCGCTATCGCCAGACTGCGGATTTCCGCGACGGCCATCAGTGGCTGCTCCGGTTCTTCGATCAGATCCGCTTCTATCCGGTGAGCGCCGACGAGCTGCTGAAGATGCGGGAAGATTTCCCGCAAGGGCGTTTTCAGCTGCGCATCGAGCATGCCACGCTGCGCCTCGGCGATCAGCGCAGGTTCCTGCAGGAGAACGCCGCGTCGATCGCGCAGTTCAAGGCGAAGCAGCAGGCCGCATTCGAGGCAGAGCGCGAGCGCTGGAAACAGTCCGGCACGCTGCTCACCGAAGGCAGCTCGCCTGTCGAAGCGCCTCGCGCATCCGAGGCGACCGAAGTGCCGGACGGATGTCTCGCGGTGGGCTCGCCTGTGACCGGCAGCGTGTGGCAGATTTCGACGGAAGCCGGCGCCCGCGTGGCTGCAGGCGACACGCTGTTGATCGTCGAGGCCATGAAGATGGAGGTGCCGATCTTCGCGGAGCAGGCGGCCGAGGTGGTCGAGGTGCGATGCGCCCGGGGTCGCACGGTGTCTGCCGGCGAAACGGTGCTCGTCCTCAGGCCTTTGTGAACGCAGCACGCAACCGAACCTCCTGTATCGCCGTACAGATGTAGCCGCCGCGACGGCGAACGCCAGAGTGTCGCCAGGCGACTGCAATCGGACGAGACCATGACCGCAGTTCAGACCCAACAGTCCGCGCTTCCCGCAACCCTTTCCATCGGCGAGCTGCTCGCCGGATACCGCTCGGGCCGCTTCACGGTGGCGGCGGTTCTCACGCACGTGCTGGACCGCATCGCCCAGGCGCCGGAACGGCATGTCTGGATCTCGCTTCTCGACCGGGC
>Ga0182742_1000595_pt1 | contig 54587 bp, 51 predicted proteins | sample eDN5th37CBELigMG_FD_128880 | JGI IMG/M metagenome (GOLD analysis project Ga0182742, IMG submission 128880) | Enriched Miracle-Growth compost microbial communities from Emeryville, California, USA - eDNA 5th pass 37_C BE-Lig MG (version 2)... ...
CCGTACTCGCGAGCGGCCGCGCGGCCGTCATCGCGCGGGGCTGACGCCCGCAATTCTGAGAGTTCGCCCCGCATTCGTGCGCTTCGCCTTTCTCGCAGGAGGCCGATACTTGCAGCGAGTGGGGTGCGGAGTCGTCTCGAGCGCGCGAAAGGATTCGCGAGATTGCGGGGAAGGCGGCCTCACGAGAACTCGCCGGCACACGGGGCGCTGCTGCAACTTTTGGCTAATACACTCGACCGTCGCCGCTTTCTACGCCGCGGCGGAGCGGGGGCGCTGGCTCGCGGGGAAGAGGAGCGTGCCGGCGAGGCGGGAGAGGTCGTCGCCTAACAGGGCGCGGATTTCTGAGACGTCGAGGTTTGGGTGGTCGGCGAGGGCTGTCAGGGCGATCTCGGCGCCGAGGGCTTTGAGTTGGGTGATCGTTTCGCGCATGCGCGCCTTGAAGGCGGCTTCGTCTAATTCATCTCGCAGGCCGCGATTCAGCTCCGCGAACCACGGGAGGCTCGCCTGATCGAGGAGATGCGGCGGGTTTCGCTTCGCGCTCACCTTCGACCATTCGCGCATGAGCTTCTGCAGGGCTTCGTTCAGCTGCATGCAGAGCGAAAGCTCGTCGCGCATTCGGGTCATCGACGTGAGGTCGGTGAGGCGGCGCTGGAAGAAGAACTGGCAGAGCACGCCCCAGTAGTACGTGTAGTCCCAGATGACCTTCACCGGCATCACTTCCGGATCGCCGAACATCGCGTACTGGTTTGTGTAGAGCGCGAGCGTGCTTCGGTAGAACGAGAAGTAGAACTGCTCGTAGATGCGCGCGTAGGGGGCGAAGGGCTCGTTCGCGAGGTCCTTTTCGATGAGCGCCGTGATGTACGTGTTCGATATCGCGATGAAGTCGCTGCCGGGCGAGTAAAAGGGGTCGAGGAACACGCCGGCCTCGCCGGTGAGCGCCCAGCGGGAGCCTGAGAACACCTGCTTGCAGCCGTAGGAGAAGCGGCGGAGCGCAATGAAATCCTGCACGAGATGGCGCTTGCCTTCGAGCGCCCGCGCGAGGCGCGGCTGGTACTTGGCGAACCATTTCATCGCGCGCTCGAAGCTATTCATCGTGCGCAGGGGATGCAGGTTCGCATCCGCGACGATGCCGACTGAATGCGAGCCGGACGAGAGCGGGATGAGCCACACCCAATAACCCTCGCCGCACAGATGATTGGTGGAAAGCCAGCGGTACGGCGGATCGCAGCGATTCAGCCACTGCGCGTCAGTGGACCATGCATCGACATCGATACGCTCGCCGATGCGGAACCAGATGGCGTTCGCGTCGTGCTCGTTGGGTTCGGCTAAATCGAGCTTGCGCTTGATGAGGCCGGCGCGGCCGGTGGCGTCGATGAGCCAGCGGGCGACGATGGTGTGATCCGTGCCGTCGCGCTCGTAGGTCACTACGTGGAGGGGCAGCGCGTCGCGAGTGCCAGGCACGCTAGCCCGCGCTGAAGATGTGGCGGCGGTCCGTCCGGGTCGGGCGGCACCGTCGGGGCTCGCGGCCGCTACCACCTCCGCGCCTACGGCTGGTTCCGCGCCAAACAAGGAGCCGGCGCCCGCGGCGAGGTCAGCAGCGGCGCCGTCGGGCGCAGTCGCGGCGACGCCCGCACTCTCGCCTCGCGGCCGCTCGTCTGCCATTACGAAGCTGACGATCCGCGCGCCGTCGATGAACCGAACGCCCTGAGCTTTCGCGTGCTCGCCGAGGAAGTTTTCGAAGATGCCGCGATCGAGCTGGTAGCCCGGCGTGGACAAGTATCGGCTCGCGCCCAGCTCCGTCACGTCCTCGAGCCTCTCCGCTCCTTCCGAGAAGAAAAATCGGAAGCCGAACTTCTTGAGCTGATGGGCAGTGAGGTGCTCCTTGAGCCCGAGCACCGTATCGAAGTAGTTCGCGCCGATCTCGACGGTCGACTCGCCTACCTTGTGTGCGGCCTCCGGCACCGGATGGCGCAGGCGCTCCAGCACAACGATGTCGAGCTGCGGAAACTTGCGGCGAAGTTGCAGGGAAAGCGAGAGGCCCGCGAGACCGCCGCCCATGATCACGACGTCCGCGTAGGATTGGGCGCCGCGCATCGGATTCGACTTCGTAGGCTCCGACACTGCCCTTGCTTCCGTCGCAGCGAGCTCCCCCGGCACTGCCGTCGTCGACGCTGCTCCCGCGGCGGGTGCTAGCGCACCGGCTTCGGCGGCAGGTGCTAGCGAACCGCCTTCGGCGTCCGATGCTTTCGAGCCCGCTGGCGCCCGCTCCGTCACTGCGCCATCTGCCTGCGCGGCGTCTCGACTTCGCGCGCCGCCGCCGTCGGCACCAGCTGCACTCGCAGACTCAACTGCGGCGCCAACGCCTGAACAATCTCGCGTCGTGCGCCATCCGCCAGCGCCTCGAATAAAGGCAGCGCATTGGAAAGCGCATTACCTTCCACAAGGGCCGCGTTCTCGGAACGAGCCTGCGTCGAACGCAGCAGCGGATCGTGCTTCACATCGAACGTGAACTGCGCGACCGCCCGATCACCAGGCTGCGGCGAAATCACCAGCGCCCCCGCAAGCACCCCCACGCTCGGCTGCATCGTCGCCACCGCCCCGCGCGCCTCGATGTCGAACGCAACGTACAAAACCGGCCCGCCCTCGCTCAGCGCCTGAGACACAGCTTCCAGCAGCCCTTCCGCAAACGTGTAGTAGTACCCGCTCACGGACGTGTACGGCTTCAGGCACCCGGTCCCAATCGTCCAGTACCCCGCCGCAGCGTTATGCACGGAGTTGTGAAACTTCGTCGGCGACGTCAGCAACGGAGTCTTGGCCAAAGTCGAGCTCATGTAATCGCTGATCGCGAGATCCCCATGAGTCGATGCGAAAACGCTCGGCATCGATTTCGGATCACGCCCCGACATCTCGCACGCGCGCGCCGCCACTTCAAGCGCCACCGCGACGGTATCCGGTGCACGCCGGCGCTCCGCCGGCGGCAGCAACGCCGGCGCAGGCCGAGTTTGCGGACTGGAGTGAGCCGCAGCCTCACCTCTGAGAATCGCGCGCGCCGAATCCCATCCAGGCAACCGCGAGCCCCAGAATCCCACTCCTTCAATGAATATCGTGCGCCCGCTCATCCGCCCGCCGCTCAATGCCGCAGCCCGCGTTCGCTGCCATCGCTGCAGCCGCCGCTCTTGAGGTCGCCGCTGCCGCTGACGATGCTGCTGCCCCGACTCTCGACGCTGCTGCCGCCGCCACCGAACAGCAGCACGCAATTGCTACCACCAAACCCGAACGAATTGCTCATCACATTCCGAACAGTACCCTCGCCGTTCTCAAGCCGAACCTGGGGCCCGCACGAAGAATCCAGCTCAACCGTGTTCAAAGTACCGGGCGTAAACCCATTCTCCAGCGTCAGCAGCGAAATCACGGCCTCAAGAATCCCAGCCGCCCCCAGCGCATGGCCCGTCCAGCCTTTAGTAGAGCTGGCGCGCGTAGCCTCGGGAAATAACGTAGCGACGAGCCGAGCCTCGACCTCATCGTTCTTCTGGCTCGCAGTCCCATGAAGGTTGATGTAGTCGATGTCCGCCGGCGTCAGCCCCGCACGAGACAACGCATCCTGAATCGCCTGTCGCGCCCCAAGCCCTTCCGGATGCGGCGACGACATGTGATGCGCATCGCTCGACTCGCCGTACCCAAGAAGACGCGGCCCATCGCCATCCTTCTCAAGCAGCGCGAACCCCGCCGCCTCACCCAGGCTGATGCCCTTGCGCGCCGGATCGAAAGGCCGGCACGGCTCCGGCGAAACAAGCTCCAGCGCGTTGAACCCAAAGAGCACGCTGTAGCAAAGCGTGTCCACGCCACCCACAACGGCCGCATCCGCAAGCCCGAGCCGAATCAGCCGCTCCGCCTGCGGGAACACTTTCGCGCTCGAAGAGCACGCCGTGGCGACAGTCACCGACACCCCGCTGAGCCCCAGCGCTTCCTGCACGAAGCTGCCTAGCGAATGCACGGTATGAACGTGCGGCCGACGCAGCTCCTCCGGATACTGCCCATCCGCCGTGAGCCGGCGATAACCCTCTTCCGTCGCCCCGATGCTGGACGTCGAAGTCCCCAGCACCACGGCGATGCGCCCCGCCCCGTATCTTTCCCGAGCCCGCCTCACCGCTTCGAAAAACCCGTCCTGCTGCAAGCCAAGCCAGGCGAGCCGGTTGTTCCGGCATTCCCAGTGCGCAAGCGACGGAGGCAGTGGCTGCGACTCAACGCCAGCCACCCGCCCGATGAACGTATCGAGCGGGGCTTCAGTGAAATCGTTGCGAGAAAGTCCGCTTCGGCGAGCGCGAAGCGATTCGAGGATCGCGCGGTGCCCGGTACCCGCGGCACACGTGGCCGTGTACGCCGCGACGGACAGCGGAACAGCGCGCATGGCCCTCAGGCCCTCAAGAGAGCTGCCAGCATCCTTACTTCACGGCGAGCATCTGCAGCTCGCGCTGGATGTCCGCCTGCATGTTGCGAATCCATTTCACGTAGTTGCCGTGGATGTACCGCTTGCCCTTCTTCTCGGAGTAATCGAGCTCGGTGCTGTCCACGTATTTGATGGCCACTTCCTTGTCGTTGTACGGGATGGCGACCTTCGCCGTGTGACGGCGGATGTTCAGCGTCGCATCGATCTGGCCGTTCTCGTCCTTCGTGACGACCCAGCCGCGACGAACGATGCCCGCCTTGATGGCCTTCGCCACATCCGCCGCGGCGAGACCGGACGGGACGGCGATCGGCGACGGGTCCACGAGCTCGTGGGCCCCCATGAGCATGAAGGCGAAAGGAACAAGCAGCAGTGCGAGAAGTCGACGTGAGCGATCCATGAGACCCTCCTGGTAGACGAATCAGGTCGTTCTGTTTTTCTGTATGTAGTCGGACAACGATCGCAGCGAGGCGAAGATGCGACGATTCTCCTCGTCGTCCGACCGCAGCTGGAACCCGTAGCGCTTGGAGATCTCGAGCGCGAGCTCCAGGGCGTCGATGGAGTCGAGGCCCAGGCCGGCGCCGAACAGCGGCGCTTCAGGATCGACATCGGCGGCGTTCACGCCTTCGAGGTTGACCGCGGAGATGATGAGCTCGGCGAGCTCGGCTTCCGCGGGCGATTGCGTGGCAGGCATCTTGAAATCGTAATGGTGTGAGGCCGTTAGTGGGCGCGAATGCTATCACAGGGTATATTTTCCGCCGTACGGACTGCACGAAAACCAGATCCAGTTCAGGGGTGGTCTCATTTCCTCTTCTCTCGAGATCTCGAGCGACGTCCTCGTGGTCGGCGGCGGCCCCGCGGGCTCCACGGTCGCGGCGCTGCTCGCGCGCAAGGGCCTCTCGGTCACGCTTGTAGAGCGGGACCGTCACCCCCGTTTCCACATCGGCGAGTCCCTGCTCCCGATGAACATGCCGATCGTGGAACGCCTCGGCCTCTCCGGGGAGCTGCAGGCCATCGGCCTCAAGAAGCTCGGCGCCGACTTCCCCGCGGACAACGAGCGCGGCTACAACGTCTTCAGCTTCGACCGCTGCCTGAACCCCACCTGGCCGTTCGCGTACCAGGTGAAGCGGGAGGAGTTCGATCTCATGCTCTTCCGCCACGCGGGCCGGAGTGGCGCCCGCACGCTGGAAGGCGCGCAAGCCGGTCGCGTGGCGTTCGACAAGGACGGGGCAACGGTTGAGATCACGGTGGATGGGGTCACGCATTCGCACCGTACGCGGTATCTCATCGACGCCTCGGGCCGGGACACGCTGCTCGGCGGGCAGATGCGCCTGAAGCGCCGGAACCCGGAGCACCAGAGCGCGGCGCTGTTCGCGCACTTCCGGAACGTGGTTCGCCGGCCGGGCGAGCACGAAGGCAACGTCAGCGTTTACCGGTTCGATCACGGGTGGATCTGGATGATCCCGCTTCGTGACGGGCTCATGAGCGTGGGCGCGGTCTGCAGTCCGGATTACCTGAAGCGGCGCGACGGCGGCTCGCGCGAAGACTTCCTGATGCGTACGCTCATGGGCATCCCGGATGTCGCCAAGCGAATGGAGAAGGCCGAGATCGCGGGCAATCTGCATGCGACGGGTAACTACTCGTATTCGTGCCGGCAGATCAGCGGGCCTCGGTGGATGATGGTGGGGGACGCGTATGCGTTCGTGGATCCCATCTTCTCCACCGGCGTGTATCTCGCGATGCATAGCGCGGAGCTCGCGGCGGACGTGGTGGAGCAGGTACTGCGCGAGCCGCGCCGTGAGCGAGCCTTGCAGCGGCGGTATCTGCGGGAAGTGCGGAAGGGCATCGATTCGCTTTCGTGGTTCATCTTCCGGTTCAACACGCCGGCGATCGCGTGGCTGTTCCGGAATCCGCGCAACATGCTTCGCGTTGAGGAGGCGATGATCTCCATGCTCGCGGGGGACGTTTTTCGGGACGGCGGCGTGAAGTGGCGGCTGCAGTTCTTCAAGCTGCTTTACTACGTCACGTCCGTCATTCACTGGCGCGAATCGTTTGCTGCCTGGATGCGGCGGCGACGGCAAATATCGATGGAGTTCGCTGGCGGCACGACGCGGCAGGATCCCGCGTGAACGGGCCATGTCTCGTGTAACACGCATGTCCGACGTTGCCACTTCACTTCGATTCGCGCCGACGCCGCGCATCGAGTATCGGCCGTATAACCCTGACGAGCCTTTGCCGAGCGACGTGCTGGGCGCTGTCGCGTTTCGCGAAGCGCGGCCGAGAAAGCCCAACCCGCGTTGCGTGCGAGTGGGATTGAAGCCGCTGCTCGGCGCGGATGTGATGGAGATCTGGCACGCGAGCGGGCCGGTGAGCATCGGCTTTGACGGCATCGTGCGCTGGGCCGCGGATCCGGATCACATGCTTGGCGCCATCGAGGTGGACGAGCGGGATTACGGCGGGCTTGCGTGTGCGGCTGAGGCGGCTTACACCGCGCTGAGCCGGTTCGTCGGGGGGAGCCGGCATCCGAATCTGCTTCGGATCTGGAATTACCTGGATGGGATCAACCAGGGCGACGGCGACGACGAGCGGTACAAGCTGTTCTGCGCGGGGCGCGCGGCGGGGTTCAAGGCGGGGCGCCTGGGCGTCAGTGAGGCTGCGCGTGAGGAGCGGTTTCCTGCGGCGACGTGCATCGGGCGGCGGGATGGAGATCCCACGCTGCAGGTGTACTGGCTCGCGGGGCGGGCGCGTGGGTTGCCGCTGGAGAATCCGCGGCAGATCAGCGCGTATCGGTATCCACGGGAGTACGGACCGACGCCCCCCAGCTTTTCGCGGGCGATGCTCGCGTCGGATCGGCTGGTGATGATTTCGGGGACGGCGAGCATCGTCGGGCACGCTTCGCGGCATCGTGGGGACGTGCGGGCGCAGCTCGATGAGACGTTCACGAATCTTGGGAACGTGCTCCAGCGGGCGGCTGGGGCGGCGCCGGGAATCACCACGCGACTGGGGCCGCAGTCACTGCTGAAGATTTATCTGCGGGACGAGGCGCTGTTGCCGGAGGTTGCGTCGTTCCTGCGGGAGCGCGTGCCGTCAGAGACGCAGTACATCGTGCTTCACGCGGATATCTGCCGCTCGGAGCTGCTCGTCGAGATCGATTGTTTGCACGGCGAGGGGTGACGCGCATTCAGTCGATCGCAAGCGAGTAGCTTGTGCTTCGTCCGCCACCGGCGTCTCTCTTCAGCGCTCCACGATCGATCAGGTCGAGGATGTCGCGATGAGCCGTGTCCTGCGAGGTCTTCGTCAGCTTCGCCCACTTCGATGTCGTGAGCTTTCCTTCGAAGTCGCCGAGCAGGCAGTTCAGCACGTGCTTCTGACGATCGTTCAGCGGCAGATGCGCGAATCGTTGCCAGAACCGTGCTTTGCGCAGCACGCTCTCCAGCGTTTCCTGAGCACCACGGATGGCTCGCAAAAGGCAGCTCAGGAACCACTGCTGCCACGGAGTGATGTCGAGAGGGCCTTTCTGCGTGCGCTCGAGCATTTCGTAGTACGCGTCACGCTCACGCCGGATCTGGGCCGACATGCTGTAGAAGCGCTGCTCTGAGCCTTCGGAGCGCGCAAGCACCATGTCCGAGATCGCGCGCGCGATACGCCCGTTGCCATCGTCGAACGGGTGGATCGTGACGAACCAGAGGTGAGCTTCGCCCGCCACCAGGAGAGGGTCCGAATCTCCGGGAGCTGCGAACCAGCGCAGGAACCTATCCATCTCTTTCGATAATCGCCGGGCTGGGGGCGCTTCGAAGTGGATCTTCTCTTTTCCGATGGCGCCGGAGACGACCCTCATCGGCCCTGTGCTGTCGTCGCGCCACCGGCCGACTGAGATTCGGTGCATTCCGCTGTGGCCCGTTGGGAACATCGCGGAGTGCCAGCCGAACAGGCGCTCGGCAGTCAGTTTGGCGCGGTAGTGAGCCGTGGCGTCGAGCATCATCTCCACGACGCCTTCGACGTTGCGGTCCGCCGGGACGAGGCCCGCGACATCCATACCGAGCGCTCTCGCGATGGATGAACGAACCTGATCGCGCGGCAGGAGCTCGCCTTCGATTTCGCTCGACTTCAGGATTTCCTCGGTGAGTGCGTGCAGATGGGCCTCGCCACGCAGGTTCATGCCCAGGGCGAGCATCGTCCCGAACAGATGGCCTTGTTCGCGGGCGACCAGGGCCAGCAGGTCCGCGAGCGCGGCCTTGTCGAAGGTGAACTTCGGCCAGTCCTTCCTCTCCCAGAGGTACATTTCTAATCGCCGCAGATGATGCGGAGATTATGGGCGGTATTCTCCGCATGGAGCAAGGACTATCTCCGCAAATTGTGCGGAGAATAGGCGGCCGAGGAATCTGCCGCAAAGGGGGCCGTCGAAGGCCCCCTTGAGGAACGTCAGGTCGTGGGTGGCGAGAGCTTGAGGAGGCGGCCGCCGCTGCCGTTGCGCTCGTCTTCGAGCACCCAGACGTTGCCGTCGGGGCCCTGCTCGACCTCGCGGATGCGCTGGTCCATGTTGTAGCGCTCGGCTTCGCGGGCTTCGGTGCCCTTCAGCTCGATGCGGATCAGCGCCTTTGAAGAGAGGCCGCCGATGAAGGCGTTGCCCTTCCACTCCGGAAACGCCGAGCCGCTGTAGATCATGAGGCCGGCCGGCGAGATCACGGGATTCCAGGTGACTTTCGGCGCCTTGAATTCGGGGCGCGTGTCGTGGTCCGGGATGACCTTGCCGTCGTAGTGATCCCCGTTCGAAACGATGGGGTAGCCGTAGTTGCCGCCGCGCTCGATGAGGTTGAGCTCGTCGCCCCCGCGCGGGCCCATCTCCTGCGTCCACAGCCGGCCGTCCGCGTCGAACGCGATTCCGAGCAGGTTGCGATGGCCCAGCGACCAGATCTGCGCCGTGACGCCACCCTGGTCCGCGAACGGGTTGTCCTTCGGCACGGAGCCATCGTCGTTCAGCCGGACGACCTTGCCGAGGTTCGACTTCATGTCCTGCGCGGGATCGAACTTCTGGCGTTCGCTCGAGGTGATCCACAAGTGCCCGTCGGGACCGAACGCAATGCGGTGCCCATAGTGACCCTGACCCTCAACCTTGGGGACTTGCCTCCAGATGACCTGAAGGTCGGAGAGCGCGCCGCCGCCGTTCGAATCCAGCGTGAGCTTCGCGCGCGCGACCGCACCGCCCCGCGTGCTGCCCTCGCCAGGCTCGGCGTAGCTCACGTACACGAGGTTGTTGGTTGCGAACTTCGGATGGAGCACGACGTCCCCGAAGCCGCCCTGCCCGCCGTAAGCCACCGTCGGGACGCCGGTGATGTCGCCGGTTTTCCCGCCGATGGTGTGCACCTTTAGAGCGCCCTTCTTCTCCGTGACGAGGAGGCGACCGTCGGGCAGGAAGGTCATTGCCCAGGGCTCGTTGAACTTCGCCACCTCCGTCACGGTGAACACCTGTTTCTCGGTGCGCGCGCTCGCCGCGGCCGAGAACACGCAAGCCACTGCCGCAACGGCGGCGACACTCAGCTTCAAGCGGACCATGGTCTCGACCTCCAGTGATGTGACTTCGGGGGGCGCAGCAATAGGGGGAGCAAACGACACGCCCGGCCTGAGCCTATCGACCGGATGCCAACCGGACAAATTTCGCTAGCCGCCCGCCCTCGGCTCCTCGATGTTCTTCGTTTTGCGGTCCAACCGGCCCATGGCGCGCGCCGTCGCCTTCGGCCGCCGCTTCACTTTGCCGATCGGCTCCTCGATCGGCAGGGACTCGGGCGGGATGCCGCTATGCCTGACCATGATCTCTCGCACTTCCGAGCCAACGTCCTTCGCCGCCTGTGCGAGGGGATGCACGCCGTGCAGCTTCTCGTTGCGGACCCGCGCCGCCGTCTGAGTAACGCGAAAGAGATTGCCCGCCGATTCTTCGAGTCCCATGAAGTCGTAGAGGGTCTTGCCGGTATCCACGCCCCCTTGTGGTATTCGCGCTATCGACTACGCAGGGCGGCCGTACTCCGGGCGCTCCAGGCCCTGCAGCGCCTCCCGCTCCAGGGCCTCGAACATCCTCCGGTTGCGAACGATCTTCTGTGCGATGACGGTGCACACCTTCCGTTGGGCGCGAAAACAACCTGCTCCGATCTTCACGGCGGTGAGCACCGCCAAGCCCACAACATTCACATGCAGCATGTGCAGGACGATCGCGATGTCTGTCTCGCGCAGAATGCGGTTAACGATGTTCCGCGTGCGTTCGTCATGGGCCATCAGCGCACGATCGAAAACTGCTTTGTGTTCCTGAACCTGCGCCCTGTCCAACCACCACCGGCTTGAGAAGAGAAGAACGAACAGGCGAGTCAAGGTCATCTGGTCAGCGATTCTGATCGAGCCCTCCAGTACGCAGCGCGCGTAGCAATAGGCAGCATCAGAGAATCCGTGAGCCCCGAACCGGCCCGCCTGTGCCGCGTCGAAAAGCTCCGATCTCAGCTCGAAGAGGCGCTCTCGCAGGAGGCAGACTCGATAAGGGCGGTATCCGGCGTCCAGAGCTATCCAGAAACCAATGAGGGCCAGCACCGAGCTCAGAAAACTGATTGGATTGTTCATGACATGTCCTGCGGGTTATCCCGTACTGAGTGTGGAAGCCGACCTGAAGTACGGCGCGCACCGCTCGCCAACTCATATTTCCGACTCAACTGCTCCAGCCTGTCGAGCGAACTCTCCTTCTGTTTCCTCTCACGCCGATACAGAACCCAGACGACGCCAAGCAGCACCCACGGCAGCAGCAAACCCATCTCCGGCTCGCTGAGGAGATCGGTGGCAACGTTCAATTTCACGTCTGCTTTCGTGTCCGCGCCGGTCCACGCGATAAGCACATCGGCAGCCTTCGAGCACCCCCAGGCCATGCAGCCGTACTTGAGTGCGGCAGGCCCGATCGCGGCTGCGTTGCGCCAGAACGCCTCCCTGTTCTCCCGCGCTCTTCCGATTCGCGCCAGCGTCGTCCGGGTCTTCAACCCCCGAGCACGCTGGTTACTGTTCTTCGTCACGTCTCCCTGTGTCGTGAGATGGAAAGAAGGGCCGCAGGGCAGGTGGGGGACGAGCCCTCTTACATGTCACCTGCCGAGCAGTCGTTTGTGTGAAGGGAGCTTGCCCGTCTTGATTGGGGGAATCAACGGGAACGATTGTGCGAAAAGGGCTTGTTTTGCAGCATTTTCGTAGCGTTGACGCGTGCGGATTACGCAGGCGAACGCCGCTGGCGAGCGTCAGTGCGTGCGCACGCAGTGATAGGCAGCTGTGTAGTACGGGAAGGTGACTTCGGGTTTGTTGGCGAGGGACGGAGTGGAGGCAATGAGGTTGCGGACTTGTGTTGCGACTGACGCGCGAACGTCAGAGGGGAGAGCGGCGATGAAGCTGATGGAGAGAACGCGGTCGACGATCACGCGTTCGGGAGAGCCAGTGTGGCCGTGAAGGAAACGAGTTTCGCGTAGAGGACCGAAGCCGGGGGCGGGGAAAAGTTTGTGCCACTCGCCTGAGGCCATGCGCGGAGCGTCGCCTTCGTAAGGAGCGATGAGCTTTGTGAGCTGCGCGACCCACTCGACGGATTCGTCGCGAACGTTCCAGATGAGGCCAAGCACACCCCCGGGGCGCAATACGCGGTGGACTTCGGCGAGCGCGGCCGGCGTCGAGAACCAGTGGAACGACTGAGAGCACACGACGACGTCGACCGAGCTGGTGTCCGCCGGAATCGACTCAGCGGTGCCGACACGAGCGTCGGCTGCCGGCGCGAGCTTGCGAAGCTGCTCCAGCATCGGAGGAACGGGATCGACAGCGATGGCGTGAGCCCCCGTCGCGACGAGGTGGCGCGTGAACTTGCCGGTGCCCGCGCCCAGATCCAGCGCGACGCGCCGCTCGCGAAGACCCAGCGCAGTTTTCAGCCACTCGTCAACCTGCGGCGGATAGTCCGGCCGTCCGCGCGCGTAGGTCTCTGCGCCAGCCGCAAAGCCTTCAGCCGCCGCTGGGTGCACGGTGCCGGCCTCATTCATGCCGTGCTGTTCCTACCCATGCCCGCGGGGAAGACCTATCGCTCTCCGCGCAGCGCCGCCAGCAACCTCTCCCGAGGAAGCTTGCCGACTTCATTCCGCGGCAACGCCGTCACCTTCAGCAGCGGCCGCGGAATGAAAGCCGGATCCACGCTATGCGCAAGCTGCTCAACGATCGCCTCTGGCGTGAGATCCGGCGCAACCACCAGAGCAGCCACACGCCGAACCACTCCGCTCGCCGCCGCATCCGGCTGAAACACAACCGCGTCCTGCACACCCGGAATAGCCAGCAAACGCCGCGTGAGATCCGCCAGTGACGCGCGCTTCCCCGCGACATCCACCATGTCCGCATTCCGCCCGCGGATGACGAAGCGATTTCCGGGCTTCCGCTCGATCACATCCTGCAAGCGCATCGGCGCCGCGAACCACGGCGCGTTCACATTCACGCCTTCCGCATCCGGCTCGAGCATCACTTCGGGATACAGGTGCCACGAGTCCTCGGTCGACGTCCGGCGCGTAGCGATCACGCACGTCTCCGTCGAGCCGAACATTTCCAGCAGCGTGGTGTCGAGCTGCGTTTCGATCTGACGCGCCAGTTCCGCATCGAGCGGCGCCGTCGCTGAGAGCACAAGCGCCACGCGCGGAAACTTCTGCCCCGACGCAACGATCGCCCGCATGTGAACCGGAGTGGTGACAAGCACGCGAGGCTCCGGCACCTCCTCAAGCGCCGCCGCGATATCCGCAGGAAACAGCGGCCGCCCCGCATGCACCGCCATGTCCGACAACAGCGCAAGCAGCACGGACGTCTCCAGCCCATACATATGCTGCGGCGGAACCGTGGCGACGATCCAAGGCTGCGCCGAGCCATACACCGGCTCCAGGCACTCGCGCATGCGCATCGCATTGAGCGCCGAGCTGCGCGAGAAACTCCCCCACAGCTTCGTATGAGCCTGCGGCGTGCCGGTGCTTCCCGACGTGTACGCCTTCACGGCCACATGAGTTCCGGACATTTCGAACGCGCAGTACGCCGCCGCGCTCGCCGAGTCCACCGTCGCCCCCTCGCAAGCAGCACGTACGAACTCGTCGTCGCACCGATAGCTGCCCGGATTCATCGCCGCCACTTCCGCAACGACGCCTTCCGCACGGGACGCAGGCAACAGGTTCGTATGCCCTCTCACGAGAGCCGCACAGCACGCGATCAGAAAGCTGTCCCGATGCTCGCAAAGGTTGATCAGATTCCGCCCGTCCGGCAGCGCGCGAGACACCGCCACGACCTTCTGCATGAGCTCGCGCGCCGTCAGCACGCGCCCCTGCGACCAGAGGACCGATCGGTCAGGCTCGGCGGATCGGAGCAGCGGCAGTTTCAAGCGCCGACAGCCTGGTTCCAGCGGCTGAACACGAGCGACGTGTTCACTCCGCCGAACGCGAAGTTGTTGCTCACCACGTGCTCGACATCCGCCGCGCGACCTTCGCCCGTGATGTAGTCGAGCTCGCCGCAACGAGGATCGAAGTTGTCGAGATTGATGGTCGGCGCGAACCAGCCCATGTTCATCATCTCGATGCTGAACCACGACTCCAGCGCCCCGCAGGCGCCGAGCGTGTGCCCGAGGTAGCTCTTCTGCGTGCTCATCGGCACGCGCGATCCGAAGACCGCGGCCGTCGCGCGCGACTCCGCGATATCGCCATGCTCCGTCGCCGTGCCGTGACCGTTGATGTACCCGACCGCCTGCGCAGGAAGGTTCGCGTCCTGAAGCGCCAGCTCCATCACGAGGCGCATGGTGTCTTCTTCCGGCTTGGTGGCATGCACGCCATCGGAATTCGTCGCGAACCCGCGGACCTCCGCAAAAATGCGAGCGCCACGCGCCTTCGCATGCTCGAGCTCTTCGAGGACCAGCACGCCCGACCCCTCGCCGACGACAAGACCGTCCCGATCCCGGTCGTAAGGACGCGGAGTCCCCTCCGGCGTTTCGTTCTTGCGGCTCGTGGCGTACAGCATGTCGAACGCCATCGCCTCGCTCGGGCACAGCTCCTCCGCGCCGCCGGCGATCATCACGGCCTGCTGCCCGTACTTGATCGACTCGTACGCGTACCCGATGGCCTGGCTCCCCGAAGTGCAAGCGCTCGACGTCGGAATGATCCGACCCTTCAGCCCGAAGAAGATGCCGATATTCGCCGCCGCCGTATGCGGCATCATCTTGATGTACGAGTTCGCGCTGAGATCTTCCGAGCTGCCATTCAGCAGCATCACCGCGAAATCCTTGATGTCCGGCGTACTGCCGATGCAAGAGCCGCACGCAACGCCGACACGCCCGCTCTTCAACAGCGGATCGCCAAGAAGCCCGGCCTTCTCCAGGGCCATCTCGGCCGCGCGAACGGCAAGCTGCGAAACGCGCCCCATGCCGCGAAGCTGCTTGCGCGTCCAATGCAACGGCGGCGCGAACGTTTCGACCGGACCCGCGAGCTTGGTGCCCATGTCCGCGAAGCGCTCCCACTCCGGCATGTGCCGGATCGCGTTCTTGCGCGCCTTCAGGCCCGCGAGAATCTCCGGCCAGGTCGAACCCAGCGCCGTGACGCCCGCCATTCCCGTTACGACCACGCGCTTCATCAGCAAAGCCCACCGTTGACTGCGATCACCTGCCGCGTGACGTACGCCGCGTCGGCAGACATGAGGAACGAAACGACGCCCGCAACCTCGTCGGCTGTGCCGCTTCGCTGCATCGGGATCATCTTCAGGATCTCTTCCATCGGGACGTGCTCGTCCACCATGTCCGTGTCGATGAGGCCGGGGGCGACGCAGTTCACAGTGATGTTGCGCTTGGCGAGCTCGATGGCGAGCGCCTTGGTCGCGCCGATGATGCCCGCCTTCGCGGCGCTGTAGTTCACCTGCCCGCGATTGCCGACGAGCCCCGAAACCGAGGACATCGTGACGATGCGCCCGGGCGCCTTCCGCCGGACCATCGGCATGATGAGCGGCTGGAGCACGTTGTAGAACGCATCTAGATTCCCGCGCACGACCGAGTCCCATTGTTCGCCGGTCATCGCCGGGAACGCAGTGTCGTACGCGAGCCCGGCGTTGCAGACGACGCCGTAGTAGGTGCCGTGGCGCTCGATGTCCTTCGTGAGCAAGTCCGCGCAAAGCGCGCGATCCGTGACATCGAACTGGAGCACGCGGGATGTGCGGCCCGAAGCCGCAATCTCGGCGGCAACGGCATCCGCCTCCTGCCGCTTCGACCGGCAATGGACGACAACGTCGAAACCATCCCGCGCAAGCCGCAAGGCAACCGCGCGCCCGATGCCGCGGCTGGAGCCCGTCACGAGCACGGTCTTGCCGCTAACCCCAGATGTGTCGCGACCGGCGCTCATGAGCGAACCCAACCCGTAACCGCGCCCGACGGCGCTCTGCTCTCCAGCAGAGGCCAGCCGCTCACCAGCGTAGGCGCTACCTCGAGACACCCCACCAGCGGAGACGCCGCCGCAACGGCGAGCGCTCTCGCGATGACCCTTCTTCGTTCGATCGTCATGTCGCCTCGTTCAACGCAGCCTTCACGCGCCCGACGAGACAGTCCGGCGTCACCAGCTGCAAGGTTCCCGTCTCGCGCTCGACCGCCACCTGCACGGTCTGCGCACGCCCGACCCGCGCGCCATCCTTCGCATCGCGGATCAGATAGTTCATCACCACCCGAGTCTCCCACTCCACGAGCGAGCCGCGCACGCGAAGCCGGTCCCCGTAGCGCGCTGCCCGCACGTATTTCACCTGCAGCCCGACGATGGGCCACAGGAACCCGGACGCCACCATCGCATCCAGCCCGAACCCGATCCGGTTCATCACCGCCCAGCGCGCGTTCTCCAGATACTTCATGTAATGGCCGTGCCAGACGACGCCAGCCAGATCCACGTCATGGAACGGCACTTCGACTTCGATCTCGGCTCCGATGGCTCCCTGCTTGCGCATTCAACGACGCCAGAACGGGTAGAAGTTGAACCACTGCAGCGGAGCCAGGCGCACGTAATGCTCCAGCCGCGCGGCAAACCGCTGCGCGTGAGCGGCGAGCACAGCGTCCCGCGTCGCGCGGGTCCACTCGATGCGCTCGGCGAACGGCTCGAAATACACGTGATTGCGGCCGCCCCGGCGCAGGCAGAAGAGCAGATGCACTGGGCACTGAAGCAGCCCGGCAATGATGTACGGCCCGATGGGCAGCGGAGCCTTGTCCCCGAGAAAATCGACGTCGACGGTGCGGCCGCCGTGCACGGGCACGCGATCGCCGGTGATCACCACCCATTCGCCGCGATCCACCCGCTCGCGCAACGCGAACGCCGTCGTGGGGTCGAGCGACGTCACCTGGACGAGCTGCACATCCGTGGCGCCGGCGAGCTGCAGGATGCGATTGAAGTAATCCGCGTGCTTCGTATGCACGAGCACGTTCAACTTCACGCGCGAGCCGAGCGTGCCGAGCCCTCGCAGCACCTCCAGGTTGCCGAGGTGCGAGCCGAAAACGACGATGCCCCGCGGCCGATGCGCCAGCCGGGTCATCTCCTCGCCATGGTTCTGCTCGAACGCGAGGTCCTGGTACCGCATGCGGCCGAACCAGACGTCGATCTTGTCCAGGATGGCGGCGGCGAACGCGCGGAAGTGACGGTACGAGTGGCGCCATGTCGGCTTCAACCCCGATTCGGGGATGGCCGCCTGCACGCGCCGCAGATAGTCCAGCGAAGCATCGCGCCCGCCCCGGCCGAACAGAAAGAAGTACAGCGTGATGAGATGGACGATCGGCAGCATCACCGGCCGCCCCAGCAGGCGCAGGCCGAGAAGCGTCAGCCGCATCCACAGGAATGCCCCGCGCTCGCGCATGCCCGCCCATCCAACCGGACGAGCGTCGGCCACCTCGACGTTGACGTTGATGACCGGCGAGGGCCCCGGAATCCGCAGCTGCTCGCCGCCGCGACGGGCCTCGCCGCCCGAAAGGCGCGCAGACGTCCCCGCCATCGGGCCCGACGCCTCCGGCGCCGGCACGCCCGAGACGCTCACGACACCTTCCTCCACAACAGCAGCGGAAGCCGCACGAGCATTCCCACGAAAAGCTTGATCTGGAGACGCACCATCAGGACGTTGTCCCACACCATCCGGAAGTGCGATACGCCGTCCATCGGGTACGACACGCGCGTGTCCAGCCAGCGCATCGGCACTCCGCGCCAATGCAGACGGACGAGCACCTCGACGTCGAAGTCCATCCGCGAACCAAGCCGCGTGCTGTCGAGCAAAGCAAGCACCGGCTTCAGCGGATACACGCGGAAGCCGCACATCGAGTCCGGGATGTCGAAGGAAAGCGTGTTGAGCCAAACGAAGACGTGCGTGAGGTACCGGCCGTAGAACCGGCCCTTCGGCATGGCCGCGTCGAACACGGGACGACCGCAGATCATCGTGTCCGGCTGAGCGCTCGCTTGGTTCAGGAAGCGCGGTACGTCGCCCAGCGCGTGTTGACCGTCCGCGTCGATTTGCAGCGCGTGCGTGAAGCCTAGATCGCGAGCGGCGCGCAGACCGGCGGTGACGGCGCCTCCCTTCCCGAGATTCTTGGGAAGGCGCACGAGAGAAACATCCGGACCGAGCGAGGCAAGACGGTCCAGCTCGCGTGCGCACTCCGGGCCGGAAGCGTCGTCCACCAGCACACAAGGCAGACCAGCGGCGCGCACGGCCTCAACTACGCGACCGACTGCGTGCTCATGGTTGTAGACGGGAATGACCGCGCACGGCACGAAGCCGGCGGCATCTGGCGCACTCGGGATGGAAGTGCTGCCCGAAGACATGGCGAAGTTCGAGCCCGACGCGGGCGTGTCGGCGAACACTGGCGCGACGCTCGGCAGCGGCTGGGCGATCGGTGCAGGCCGAACAGCCGGCACGAGCTGCGCGGTCGGAGTGGTGGGTGCGGGCAGAGTGGTCGGCACGGGCTGCGTCGCCGGCGCGGACGTTGCCCCCGAAGTCGATCGCTCCCCGGTGGGCTCCGGGTCCGGGCGGCTGCTGCGGGGCGTGGGCACGGCGGCCAGGGCGAGCTCCAGGCCTCTCAGCCCTGCTGGAGGCGCTCGATGGCCTGCACGAGATCCCCGACCGTGCGGACGGAACGGAAATCCTCCGGGCTCACCTTCCGGCCGATCACGCGGCGCATGCGCTCGATCAAGTCGACCGCATCGATGCTGTCGATCTCCAGATCCTCGCCGAGCCGCGCTTCCGGGACTACGCGCGCCGGGTCGATATCGAACAGCTCGGAGAAGTTCTTCCGCAGCAATTCCAGAATTTGTTCGGAGCTCAACATCAAATCGATCCGTCGGGCGCGTACTGCGCGCCGCATGTCGGGCACGTGACGCGTGCCGTTTGTATCGTCACGCTGCCGCCTGCGGCGTGCGTGGACCCACCCATATCGTCAAGGCCGGCCTCGACCGGACAGCCGTGCCGGCCGTGACCGGACATATTTCTACTCTTCCGCCCGGCCGACGTCCCGGCCGGACTTCACGTTGCCGGCGTTTCGCCCGCCCGGCTCTGTTCCGGCACCGCTTCGTCAGACTGCAGCTCTGCCGCAAAGACCTTCAACAGGTGCGTGTTGAAGGCTCGCGACGCCAGGGGACCCGGCTGGGTCCGGAACGGCGCCAGATCGATGTCCGCGCCGACCCGGAAGGAGAACCGCACCCGCCGATCCGGGATCTGGTACCACCGCATGTTCTTCGCGAGCGTGGTCGGCTCGCAGCGGATGAACACGGGAGTGACCACTTCGGCGGCCCTCACCGCGATGCTCGCGGCACCCCGATGGAACTGCATCGGCTGGCCCGGCGTCGTGCGCGTACCTTCGGGGAATACTATTACATTTTGCCCTTCCCGAAGGGCCTGGGACGCGCGCTCCACCATGGAATGAGTGGAGATGTTGCTCACGTAGCCCGCTGCCGCGACCGGCCAGCGCGTGATCGGATTGTGGAAGAGCGCCTCCTTCACGACGCAGGTCGCTTGGGGTGTGAAGCCGATCAGGAACACCACGTCGATGAGCGAAGGATGGTTCGCGAGGATGATCTGCCCCGGTCGACCCAGCCGCTCCGCCCCGCGGAACTCGTAGCTCAGCACGCCGACGGCGCTCATGAAGCCGACGAACGTGCGCATGTACACGCGGAAGGTCGAGCGCACGCGCCGCCGGTGCGCTTCCTCGGAGCCGGGTGCGAGGCGCATCACGGGAAACACGAGCATGCCGAAGATAGCGGCGCCGACCCCGAAGACCGTGAAGCACAGGCCGGTCGCGACGAGCCGCCAGTAATAAGACACGAAATGGAAGATCGGTTTCAGCATCGCCCCGCGCGGCTTCGCCGCGCCTACCTCTTGTCGCGAAGCATAATCTTCTCCGCCGGTTTTGCAGACGGCGCGCCGTCGGCTCGAGCCTCGCGGCTCGCCTTACACACTCCACCTGTCGCGAAAGCGAAGCACGAACCGGCTCACGCTCGAGGAAGTCGGGTGATCGAGTCGCAATTTTTCTTTCACACCTATTGCATCGTGAGTGGATCGAGTCCAACATCCGCGCCGCGTTGCGAGGTGTGGTACCGCTCGTGACGTCCAGACAATCTGGTCGTCCGGACCCGTTGGAGGTGTGGCACGCCAAGATGAAGAATCCGAAAGGCTCGACTGACGATCCTGGGCCCCGTCTTCAGAAGCTGAACGCTTACCTGGAGAAGAACTTCCCCGACTTCTTTGCCGAAGCACGTTTCCAGGTAGGGGAAGACGATTACTTTCTTTACGCACGCTTCGGCCAGTACCTCGCCCGCGCAATCGAGCGGCAGAGGGCTCCCCGCAACAAGATCAACCGCGGCTTCACCGTGCTGAACAAGATGGCACGCGCGTCCGCGAAAGATCCCGGCATCCGGCAGATGCTGGTCACCGGTCCGCTCGAGCACATCGTGGATGCGCCGAAGGCGCGCGCGCTGGCTCGCAAGCGGCTCTCGCCGGTGGCGCAGAGCTACATGGAAGGTCTCTGCGAATAAGCGGAAGGATGAGAATTCGAAGCTGACGGGCTGAGGGGGAACGCTCCGACTCGGCTCAGGCTGAAATAAGGGCTGCCAGTGCTGGCAGCCCTTTTTTTATGGCAAGGCCCTCGATCGCCGGACCGCTTCGGAAGTTCGCCGGCAGCTCGAAGTCGGGGCTTCAGATTCCATTTCCGAGCCGACCTGCGAGTGATGGCTTATTCGACGGTCACGCGACTTCGCGCGGCGTCAGCTCCAGCCGCAGGAGTTGGGTGCGGCGGACCACCTGCAGCGGCAGCGGAGTGCCGGCGGGCCAGCGGCTGACCAGGCGATAGAGCGCGTCGATGCCGTCGACCGGCACATCGTTCACGCTGATCACGAGATCGCCGGGCCGCAGATCCGACTGCGCGGCCGGGCCTTCGGCATCGCGCGAGACGACTTCCACCGCCCGCATCAGCGGCAGGTTCAGCGCCCGGACGAGACGTCGATCGAGCGGCCGGTCGCGCCCCGCGATGCCGAGGTAAGCACGCCGCACGCGACCCTGCGTGAGCAGCTCCGTCAGCACCCACTGCGCCGTCGTCGCGGGCACGGCGAACCCGATCCCCTGCGCCTGAGCGATGATCGCGGTGTTGATCCCCACCACGCCGCCGCGCGCGTTCACAAGCGGCCCGCCCGAATTGCCGGGGTTGAGCGCCGCGGTGTGCTGAACGATTCCCTCGATCAGCCGCCCATGCCGGCTGCGAAGCGAACGACCCAGCGCACTGACCACACCGGCCGAGACGGTGGACTCGAAGCCAAGCGGATTTCCGACCGCGACCACCAACTGCCCCACGCGCGGCGCGGTCTCCAGCAACTGCGCATGCGGCAAGCCGGCGGTGTGGGCGCGCAGAACCGCGAGATCCGTCGCCGGATCTCGACCGACGACGCTCGCCGCAACGCTTCGGCCATCTACGAACGCCACGCGCGCGGACTGAGCGCGCTGAACGACATGTTCGTTGGTGAGGATGTACCCATCGGGCGTCACGACGACGCCCGATCCGGCACCGCCGCGCGCGCGTGCGGCGTCGTCAGCATCGCCGCCAACGTACACGCTGACGACTGCTGGCCCGACGGACTCAACTGCGCCCACCACCGCTGCGGAGTAGGCATCCAGCGCTTCGCTGTCAGGGATGGAAGAGGAAGGCTCGCTCGCCGGGAATGCGGCACCGGCGCTGCCGGAGGTTTCGAGAAGCATAGGGAGCATGGAGTGGGGATTCCCGACGCGCAGAACAAGCCGGAGGCCTTTCCACCTGCCGGCGGGCGGGCGAACGCCAACTGCGCCCTCATGCTTTGCGAGACAAGCGCTGACCGGAGACCGTGAGGGTCCCGGCCGACCACGCCGCCATCGAGTGCCCGCCGAGCTCCGCGGTGAAGTTCGGATGCCGGGCCAAGAACCAAGGGAGGCTCGTGTAATAGCCCGCTGCGCGCTCTTCCGGCGCAGTGAGGCTCGGATGCCGGGCCAAGAACCAAGGGGCGAGCGCCGCAGCCTTTTCATTGCGGACGGCACCGCCCGGCCCGTCATCCGGCGTCCCGGTGACCTGCTGCTATGCTCCCCACATGGACGAAGCGCGAAAAGTGCGGGACTTCTGGTTCGGCAAGACACCGCTCGCAGCCGAGCAGCTGCCGCGGCGGATGGAGCTGTGGTTCGGCGCGAAGCCGGAACTGCAGCGGCATGTGGACGAGACGCTGCGCTCCCGATTCGGGGAGCTCGTCGAGCGGGCGCTGGCGGGCGACCTGGCGCAGTGGGCGGACGGGCCGCGCCGCCGCCTCAGCCTCATCCTCCTGCTCGACCAGTTCCCGCGGAACATCTTCCGAGGCACTCCGCGCGCGTTCGCCGGCGACGAACATGCGCTCACGCTGGCACTCACCGGCATGCAGTCCGTCGCGGACGCCGCGCTGAATCCCGTCGAGCGCATCTTCTTCTACATGCCCCTGCAACACGCCGAATCCCTGGAAGTGCAGGACGAGTCGGTCGCCGCGTATCGCCGCCTGGCCGAGGAAGCGCCCGATGCCGTGCGCGCCGTCTTCAAGGGCTGCGTCGACTACGCCGAACGCCACCGCGTCGTGATCCAGCGCTTCGGTCGCTTCCCCCACCGCAACAAGATTCTCGGGCGCGAAAGCACGCCCGAAGAAATCGCCTGGCTCGCGAGCGGCGGCGAGACGTTCAGCCAGTCGAAGGGCTAGCTGTCGCCGCTCGGCTAGCTGACGTCGGCCGACCGGCTCGAGGCGCGGGCGTCGAACGGCAGCTCGCGCTTCATCTGCTCGTAGAGCTCGCGCGCCTTCGGCGTGTCCGCCGGCGGCAGCACCACCTTCAGTTGCACGAACTGATCCCCCGCCGGATTGCCGGGCAGCCCGCGCCCGCGAAGGCGCAACTTCTGGCCCGACTGCGCCCCTGCGGGAATCCTCATCTCCACATCGCCGCCGAGCGTCGGCACGGTGACGGTGGCTCCAAGCGCGGCCTCCCAAGGTGCCAGGGGCAAGGTGGTGGTCACGTCCCGCCCATCCACCTCGAACACGCTGTGCGGCCGGATGTGCACTTCAAGGAACAAGTCCCCCGGCTCGCCGCCTTCCTGCGACTCTTCACCCTGGCCCGCAAGCCGCAGCTGCTGCCCGCTCGTGATGCCCGCAGGGATGTTCACCTTCACGGTGTGCTTGCGCATCTGGAGCAGTCCATTGCTGTCCAGCTGCGGCCTTTTGAGCTCGAACGTGCGCGTGCCGCCGCGAAATGCTTCTTCGAGATCGATGTCGATGCGTGCGTGATGATCCCGCCCGCGCGCAGGCGCGCGCCGGCGCCGGGCGCCCGCACCCGGCTGGCCGAACGGCTCCCGCTCGAACGGATTGCCTCCCGGCGCGCCATGACCGAACAGCGACGAGAAGAAATCGCTGAAGCTGTCGTACCCGCCGCCGGTGCCCGGCCGCGCGCGGAATTCGAAACCGCCCCCGAAGTCCGGCGGCGGACGAAATTCCTGGCCGGCTTTCCAGTTGCTCCCGAGCTGGTCGTAGGCGGCGCGCTTTTCCGGATCCTTCAGGACCTCGTACGCCTCCTGCACCTGCTTGAACTTCGCCTCGGCGTCCTTCTCCTTGCTGACGTCGGGGTGGTACTTGCGCGCAAGCCGGCGATACGACTTCTTGATCTCGTCCAGCGACGCATTCCGCGGCACGTTCAGGGTTTCGTAATAGTCCCGGTATTCCATGCGCCTCCAGATGGGGACAGTCGTTCGCCAGGCAAGACCGCGACGGCCCGGCCCAGCTTGAAGCCGGACCCGCCCATCCCCAGACTCCGGCGACTTACCCGCGTGATGGAGAGTCCATTATGCACTCCGCTGCCGAACAGCCGGGCCCCTCGGGCGACCGCCGGGTCATCGTCGCCTGCCCCAACTGCCACACGCTGGTTCGCGTGCCGGAGAACAGGCTTCAGGACAACCCCACCTGCGCGAAGTGCAAGCAGGCCGTCGTCACCGGCCAGCCCGTCGCGCTCGACGCCGCCTCCTTCCAGACCCACACCGGGCGCAGCGACCTGCCGGTGCTCGTCGACTTCTGGGCGGACTGGTGCGGCCCCTGCCACGCCATGGCCCCGATCCTCGACAGGTTCGCGGGCGAGCGGAAAACGCAAATCCAGGTGGGCAAGGTGAACACGGACGAGAACCAGCAACTGTCCGCGCAATACGGTATCCGCAGCATCCCGACGCTCATCCTTTTTCGAGGCGGTCGCGAGATCGCCCGGCGCTCCGGCGCGAGCGACCTCACCTCGCTCAGGAGCTGGGTGGACAGCGTTCTTCGATAACCGAACGGTAACGGCACCGATAGCGTGCCCCGCCCTCCGCGTTCGCGCCGAGTCGGTGCGAGTGCGGTGAGCAATGCTCACCCATGCGTGCGAAAAGCGGTTTTGACGGTGCCAACCGCACGGCATGGTATTTGCAAAATCCCCGCATGCTCGTTGCTTCACCCAACAGGTCCATGCGTCTTTCCCGCCCGCCTCCGCTGCGGAACCTTCGTGCGTTCTGTATCGCCGCCCGTCATTGCAGCTTCAAGGTCGCCGCCGATGAGCTTTTTCTCACGCCGTCGGCCGTAAGCCACCAGATGAAGGAGCTGGAGGAGACGCTCGGCGTGCGCCTCTTCGAGCGCAAGACGCGCGCACTCGAGCTCACCGTCGCAGGGCACACGCTGCACGACGAAGTCGCGCCCCTGCTCGATGCGCTCGACCGCAGCCTTGCACAATTCACGCGCCGGAATCGCCGCAGAAGCCTGCGCGTGATGCTGCCGCCGTTCTTCGCGAGCGAGCTTTTCGTGCCGCGCCTCGCGACGTTTTGCGACGCGCATCCCGATATCGACATCCAGATCGATACGAGCGACCCGCATCCGACGCTGCATCCGCCGACGTCCGACGTGTCGATCATCTTTTCGGAGCAGCCTCCGCCCGGCGTGAAGGCGGCGAAGCTCTTTTCGCTGAAGCTCGCGGCTGTCTGCGCAAAGGAACATGCCGCGGACGTGATGCGCCTTGGCCGCGAAGTGTTTCGCGAGACGGCGCTCATCGTGCATCGGCCACGGCCGTTCGCGTGGGCGAACTGGGCGCAGGAAGTCGGCCTCGAAGCGCCTGAACCGAAGAACATCATCGAGCTCGATTCGATGTTCGCAGTGGTGCGCGCCGCGGAGCGCGGCATCGGCGTCGCGCTCGTGCCGACCGCACTGTGTGGAGCCTGGTTCGACACGGGTGCGCTCGTGCGGATTTTCCCCGTCGAACTGTTAACTCCTGATACCTACTATCTGGTTTCCAGACCCCGGGATTCTGACAAACCCGAAGTGACGGCCCTCACAAACTGGGCACTCGAAGAGTTCCGCGCCCTCGATTGAACGCCGATCAGGCGTCAAAACAAAACTTCTCTCTTGTGTTTGTAATAGATAGCAATCTATCTTTTACACACCCCGCCACGGCGGGTTGCTTCGATCAACCAGACGCTGACAGTCGTCTCTTTCGCACAGGAGTAGAACCGTGTTTTCACAGAACCGTCACAAAGGGATGCTTGCGAAGTCCGCCACGCTGCTCGCCATCACCTCGATCCTTTCCGTGGCTGCCGCGCAAGCTGCCGGCGTGACGTCGTCGCCGCTCGTGCTCACCGCTTACATCAACGGCGCCGGCGGCGAGAGCCTCGTCGCGGGCAAGCTCGACCAGGCCCTCGCCGAGATCAAGAAGGCGCGCACGCCCACGTCGGTGGAATACAGCGCGATGATGAACAACCTCTGCGTCGTGTACGCGGCGAAAAAGCAGCTGAAGGAAGCCGCTGAAACGTGCAACTCAGCCGTGAAGCTGGCCCGCTACGACCGCATCACGTCGCAGCGCTATTCGCCGGGCTCTTCGCGTGAGAACTCGTACGTCGCCATCGCGTACGCGAACCGCGCTGTGAGCCACCTGCTGGCGAACGACGCGGCCCGCGCGCAAGAGGATCTCGCTCGCGCCAAGGCTCTCGCGCCGAGCGCGGACTTCGTGTCGAAGAATGTGCTCGCCGCGCAAGCTCCGCGCAGCACGATCGCGCAGGTCGAAGTCTCGCCGGCTCGCTAAGTCAGGCGCGCAAAAGGACGGAGCGGAGTAACAGGCACCGCTCCGGTCCTGGCGATCAGATGAAGAGGGGGGCGTTCGCGCGCGGCGCGAGCGCCCTTTCTCTTTGGAGCGACGGGTGAGAGCTTTTCGAGCTTCAGAGTTTCTCGAGCTCGTCGATGCTCTTCGGCCAGTCGCTCTTCAGCAGCCGCGACAACGCGCGGTCGGCCAGCAGCCGGCCGCCGGTCTGGCAGCGCGGGCAGTAGTTCGTTTCGTTTTCGGCGTATCGAATGCGCTGGACGCTCGTGCCACACACGGGGCACGGTTTGCCGAAGCGGCCGTGCACGGCCATCTCTTTCCTGAACGCGGTGACGTGCTCGGGGAACTCGCCCTTCGCTTCGTCCCGCAAGCGCTGGGTCCACTCGGGAAGCACGATGCGAATGGCGTCGTAGAGCTTCCGCAATGAGGCTTCGTCCAGACGCTGGGTGAGCGCGACGGGCGAAAGGCCCGCGCGATGGAGAATCTCGTCGGAGTAGGCATTGCCGATTCCGCTGAACGCGCGAGGGTCCGTCAACGCGCGCTTGAGCGTGTGATTCTCCGCGGTGAGACGCGAGCGGAACTCCTCGAACGAGCATTCGAGCACTTCGAGCCCGCCGGGGTCGTGGTGCGCGAGAGCCTTCTCGTCACGGAACACGAACAGCGAGGCGCGGCGCTTCGTGCCTGCTTCGGTCAGCGTCAGTGTTCCCGTGTCGAATACGAAAGACGCGAGGACGGCGCGAGCGCTCTTCTTCGCACCCGGGCCGAACCAGTGAAGGCGGCCCGCGATCATGAGATGAATCACCAGCCAGAAGCCGTTCTCGAACCGGAGCGCGATCCTCTTGCCGACCCGCCGAAGCTCCACCACGCGCTGCCCGCTCAGCTCCGTGACGGGCGGATCGAAGGTCCTCAGCAGGAACGGATGCGCGAGCCGGATGGACTCCAGGCGGGCGCCACGCACCCGTGCGTCCAGCGCTTCGATGTAAACGCTGATGTCCGGTAGCTCGGGCACTCGTCAGGGCGAGAAGGCAGGATGCGTGATGGGCATTTCCGTGACCGGACCGTAACGACGGGCGGTGTCGCGGATAGTACCCGCATCGCCGATGAGCACGATCGCGAGATCGTCCGGGCTCGGGTACGCCGACTGGATCACATGGCTCGCATCGTGAAGGGTCACGGCGCGCAGCATCGCGGCGTAGTCGTCGATGAATCCGGATCCGAGTCCGTAGAACTCCAGCTCGGCGAGCGCGGCACTCCAGTCCGCCGCCGTCTCGAAGCCGAGCGGATACTGGCCGAGGACGTACGCCCGCGCGGAGTCGAGCATCTCCTGCGTTACGCCGTCGCGCCGAAGCCTCGTGAGTGTTTCGAGCGAGATATCGAGCGCCTTGCGCGTGTTCTCCGAATCCGTGAACGAGCGGATGGAGAACTCGCCCGCCACCGTGCCGCGGGCGAAGCCTGCCCGCGCGCTGTACGAGAGGCCCGACTTGATGCGCAGCTCCGTGTTGAGGATCGATGTGAATCGCCCGCCATACAGCGTGTTCACGAGATCCAGCGCTGCATGCTGCGGGTACCGCTTGTTCACACCCACGTTGGCGAGCCAGAAGTAGGTCTGCGCGGAGCCAGGCGAGTCGACGAGCAACACACGCCGCCCCTTAACGCGCTCGGGCTCCGGAGGCACTGCGAGCGGCGTGGCCGCTTTCCGCCAGCTGCCGAACGCCTCGATCACATCACGCTTCAGCGCGGGGACATCAACGTCCCCCGCGACCACCAGGATCAAGCGATCCGCGCCGAGGTGGGCGTCGTAGTAGTCCAGAACGTCCTGATGCTCGACGAGGGCGAGCGATACCTCGCTGCCCCCGACGGGCCGCGCGAACGGATGCGCGCCGAAGAGCTGGGAGCGCCCGTACACGCCGATGAGCTCCGCGGGATCGGAGTCCTTCGTCGCCTTGATGAGCTCGATGCGCCGGTCCCGCAGCTTCTCGAATTCCATCCGGTCGAAATGCGGGCGGATGAGCGCATCCGCGAGCAGCTCCACCATCAGGCGCTGGTCGCGCGCGAGGAACTGGCCGCTGATCGAAATCGCCTCGGCTCCCGAAGTCACCGAGAAATTCCCGCCCGCGCCCTCGACCGCGTCGGCGAAGGCAAATGCATCGCGGTCGCCCGCGCCTTTCTCCAGCAGGCCCGAAACGATCGACGCGACGCCCGCTCCCCTGCCGGCATCGCGCACCGGATCCCCCAGCGGACCTCCGCGCAACACTGCCTGGAACGCAACGAGCGGCACATCCCGCCTCGGCACGACGAGCAGCGTCACGCCGTTCGCAAGCACAAGCCGCTCGTGCGGCGGTACCTGAACGGCACCGGCAGCCGGCAGCGAAAGTGCATACGCCGTGCTCATGCTTCTTCGAGTTCCTCGTCGTATTCCGCCTCGCCGGCGGCATCTTCATCCGGCACCAGGACGCCGACGGTACGGCGCCGGGTATCCAGCACTTCGCGCGCGACCGCCTGCACATCCGCCAGCGTGACCCGCTCGAACTCGCCGGGCGCGGTGAAGAGCTTTGCCCAATCCCCGTGGAAGATCTCGTATTCGCCGAGCAGCTGCGCCTTGCCGTCGATGGTGGACAACTTCTTCCAGAACGACACGGCGACCATGCTCTTCGCACGACGCAGCTCGTCCGGCGTGACGCCTTCATTGGTCACGCGCGCGAGCTCCGCATCGATCACGGCAGCGACGGCATCAGGATCCGAGCCTTCCGGAAGCGTGAAGTACAGCCACAACAGCCCGGGATCGAACCCCTCGTGCCAGTTCCCGCCGAGATCCACGACGACCTTCTGCTTCTCGACGAGCTGGCGATACAGCCGCGAAGCGTCCCCATCGACCAGCACCGACATGAGCAGATTCAGCGCGGGCGCGCGACGATCCGACGCGGCGGGCGCCTTGTACGCGTACTGCAAGAGCGGCGTCTGCGCGTTGCGCCGGACGACGACGCGGCGCTCGCCTTCCTGTTCGGGCTCCGAGGCGCGCACGGGATCGGGCGCCGCCTGTCTCGGAATCGGTTCGAGATACTTGCGCGCGAGCGCGAACACTTCCTCCGGCAACACATCGCCCGCGAGCACGAAGGTCTGGTTGTTCGGCGCGTAGTAGGTGCGGAAGAACTTCTGCAGATCCGCCATCCGCCACGACTGGATGTCCGAGGGCCAGCCGATCGTCGGGAACTGGTAAGGATGCACGACGAACGCGGCCGCCTGGACCTGCTCGGCGAGATGACCGTGGTTGTTGTCGTCCACGCTCAGCCGGCGCTCGGAGGCGACGACGCCGCGCTCGCTCTCGATCACATCCGGATCGAATGCGAGATTGGCGATGCGATCGGATTCGAGATCGAAGATGAGCTCCAGCGCATCGCGCGGAAACCAGTCCTGGTAGACGGTGATGTCGTCGCTCGTGAAGGCGTTGTTCGCGCCGCCCCGCGCTTCCATGAGCCGATCGAAATCGCCGGGACGGCGTCGCGCTGTGCCGTTGAACATCATGTGCTCGAAGAAATGCGCGAGGCCCGTGATGCCCGGCGCTTCGTTACGACTGCCGGCCCGCACCCAGTTGTAGAGCGCCACGTTCGGAATATTCCGCACGGGCCAGACGATGATCTTCATGCCGTTCGCGAGCGTGAGGCTGCGGACGGACTCGCGTCCGGGCGGCATGGGGGAAGTGGGGGTCGGTATCGCGTTCATCGGGTTCCAGTTGCAGCTGCGTCCTGGCCGGAGCTTGTCGGGGGCGGCGTCCTGCCGTGCCTGCATCAGCATATTGGCGGCCCGGGGAGTCCACGCACAGCCTCCCGTCGGGGGATTACAGGGCGTTGACGGTCACGGGAGTCCTTCCAGCGCCCGGGACGCCAATTCCATCAAGGACTTCCGCCTCGGGACCGTGGCGCGGCCGTGGCGGTCGCCCCCGGCGGCATACGCCCGAGGTGGGGCTTCGGATGTCGTGCCCGGGGAAGGGATTTCAAGCTCAGCGGCGGGCTCTGCCAGTCCCGCCTGGGACGCGGCCTTTCCGACGGACATAAAAAAACGCCGCGGGCGGGGGAAATCGCGCGCGGCGTTTAAGAGCGAACACCGGGGAAGTTGTTCGCAATTCGGTCGACAAGAACCAGACACTCCTCGCGGGGCGAGGGGCACGGGACGCAAAGGGCGACCCGGGCCTGCAAATCGCTGCCGGGGCAATCGCTCACCGGCACGGCCAAGTTAAAGCAAGGCCCGTGCCAGCGCGGTCAAGGCAACAAAATCAACAAGTTATGCGCCGAAGTACTCGCCGGGCGGACTGACAAAAATTGTCAGCTTTGGACGAGGGGCCCTGCTAGCTGACGTTTCATTGCGATGCGGGAAGCACGATCACGCAGGGCTGCGATTTCTTCTGGAGCGAGGCACAGATGGCGCGCGCCCTCTGCTCCTCCCCTACCGGCGCCTGGAGGCGGAACAGCTGGCCCGCCGAGTGCTGGACCGGGACGGCGCGGGCGAAGAGCCCGTGCAGGTCCGAATCGAACTTCACCTGGAGCTCCTTCCAGCTGTTGAGCGCGGCTTCCCGCGTTCGGAACGCGCCCAGCTGGATGCCGAACTGAGCCGGCGTGTCGGTGACGGGGGAGGGGGCCGCCGGGACGGATTGAACTGCCTTCGCAGCCTCGGGGCTCACCTGCGGGTTCGCTTTGCTGCCTGTGGTCGGAGACGGAAGCGTGGAGGGCGTCGATGGCGGCACCACTGCTGGCGCCGTGCTCGCAGTGGGTGGAGGAGACGCGGGCGGCGGCGTCTGCGGGGGTGACGCCGCGGTGCCGCCCGGTCGGGTACCCGCCGTCAGGTCCGGCTCTGCAGAAGGCCGCGCCGGTCCGGTGGCAGTGCCATCCAGCGCGAAATTCTCTATGCGGATCCGAGCCTCCTCCGCCCACTTCCCGCTCTCGTGCAGCGCCAGGAAATCGCGATACGCCTCGGCCGTGTCCGTAGTCGTAGCGCGCTGCCAGTCGCGATCCTCATTGAGCTGTGCGACTCGGGCACGGGCCTGCGCTGCGAGTTCACCATCCGGATGACGCGCGAGGAAACGGTCGTAGGCTTCAACCGTGTCCGCCGCCTCGGCGGATTTCCAGTCGATCTTCTCGCGGCTGCACCCTGCGAGAAGGGACAGCACTACGACACTAGCCAACGCCGCCCGTGTCACAGCTCGCGCATTCGTCACAGGTCGCCTCCGATTTAGGTGCGGAATGCGGCACGCGTCACGAGTGCCGTTGCCGCTGAGCGAAACATTCTAGCCGGCGATGCCATAATCCACGCGACCTGTTCAGGGAGCCGCAATGAGCGATCAACCCAAGCGCCGACTGCTGGATGAAATCGGCACGTCGCCCACCTTCGTGGCGGACGGCTGCGTCCTCACCGGCGATCTCGAAACCAACGGTCCCATCGTGGTCTGCGGATCAGTTACCGGTGACGGCAACATCCGGGGCGCGCTGCGCATGGCCGCGAATGCGAGCTGGACCGGCGACGTACGGGCCCGCCACGGGATCATCGCCGGCAAGGTGACCGGCCGGCTCATCATTGCGGAGAAGCTGGAGATCGGCGCGACGGCCGTCATCCGGGCCGAGGTCGTCGCCCGCAGCATCGCGGTCGCCAAGGGCGCGGTCATCGAGGGCCAGGTCACCATCACGAGCGGCGAACCGGCCGTCGAATTCGAAGAGAAGCGTCACGCGGTCGCGGCCGCCGGCTGAAAGCCCTCCGTCGCCCATCGGGCGCGTGTCATAACTGATACGCGCATGAGACTTCGTCCGGCATGTGCGCGTGTGATGGACTCCGGCTCCATCTCCCCATAGAGTTGACCGGAGCCGCACACAGGGATGTGCAGCGTCGGATGTCTGAAACCGGCGACAACACCGCGTCATGAAACCTGCGCGCTTCCTTCACCTCATCGCCCGTGGCGGCGATGCAGCCGGATACCCGGAAAACACGCTGCCGGCGTTCCAGTCGGCGCTGGATCTCGGCGTGAGGTTCGTGGAAGTGGACGTTCAGCTCGCGTCCAACGGCGTCCCGATGGCGGTTCGCGGCGAAGACGTCATGGTGGACGGCGTGCTGCTGTCGATCAGCAGTCTCACGGCGGCGGAAGTGGCGCTCGTGGATGCGAGCGAAGCGCATCGTTTCGGGCAGCAGTTCTCCGGTACATGCATTCCTCGCCTGGTGGACGTGCTCAGCCTGATTACCAAGCGCCCTGAAACCACGATCTTCGTGAACCTGTGTCGCGGAAGTCTCGCGCGTTTCGGGCAGGATCAGGTAGTCGCGCAGGTGCTGCAGACCGTAAAGCCGTTTCGGTCCCGCTGCATCATCGTGTCGCAGGATCTGCCGGCGGTGCTGCGCGCGCGGCGTACGGCGGGTTTGCCGATCGGGTGGGAAATCGGCGCGTATGACGATCACACGCGATTGAAGTACGAGGCGCTGCAGCCGGAGTATCTGTTTTGCGACCTGTCGCAGCTTCCGAAGCGGGGCACGTTATGGCGCGGGCCGTGGAGATGGGCGATCCGGGCCGCTGCCACGCTGGGTGATGCGATGGACCTCGCGGAGCGTGGCGCGGATTTCATCTCCACGCGGGATCCGCATCCGCTCGGCAACGCCATGCGGGCTCACGCCGCCACACTGGCGCGCGTGCAGGACGCGAATGTGTCGAGCGAAGCGTCCACGATCGTGAATCCTGAGACGCTGATCAGCCGCTAGCCACACCCCTGCTTGAGCCGCCCGGCGATTGAGGGCTTCTTCAAGCCGACTGCGCCAGTGAAGCCTGCGAGCCGTGCTCCGCGGCCTCCCCGCGCAGTTCCTCCACCAAGCGCCGCTCGAGCCACGTCTCTCCCGAAAGCGTGTCGAAAAACCCGCAGTGCCCGCCGTATCGGGTCACCGTCACCTTCAGCAACGGCGACCGGATGAGCCGCTCCAGCCCACCCACCGGAATGATCGGATCGTCATGCGCGGTGATGATCGTCGCCGGGCACGCAAGCGGCGCGAGCCGCTCGCCCGTGATCGAGTACCCGTTGAGGTAATCATCCAGCGACGCGAACTGCGTAAACCTCGCGACCATCTCCGCAGTCTTGTCCCGCAAGCTCGTAAGCCGCAGAAACTCGGCAAAGTTGTAGTAATCCGGCCAGGCCGCCTGCTTCTTCACCAGCGAGCGGTTCCACTTCCGGATGAAGTACCAGTGATAAAGCGCCAGCCCGTTCTCAAGCGCGTGCAGCGTTTCCACAGGATCGAGTACGGGTGAGATCGCCACGACCTTCGCGATCTTCAACCCCGCTTCGCGCGCCTTCGCGGCGACACGAAGCATGAAGTTGCCGCCCAGCGAAACCCCGGAGAGATAGAGAGGCGCCGCGGGAAACATCTCCTGCAGCCTCTGCACAGCGCCGACAACTTCAGGCAGCAGGCACGAGTGAAAGATGTCGCGGTTGAGATGATGCGTGGCGCCGTGATCGCGCAGATTGAGCCGCACGACATCGAACCCCGCATTGAACAGAGTCTGCGACAGCGACAGCATGTAAAGCGATGCCGAGCTGCCTTCCCACCCGTGCACGAGCACGACGGTGCCGGCGCTCGGCCTCCTCGTGGCGGTCGACACGGTCGAGTGGAAGCACTGAAGGGTGACGCCGTCCCCGCAGTTCAGCAGATGCTCGACGCTCGACTGAACGAGCCCCGCCGCCCGCCGCTCCACGAACCTGCGTCGCACCGGAAGACTGACAAGCATCGACTGCACGTGTGGATTGCGCATCCACAACGGCGGCTTGAAGGACTCATCGAAATTCACCGCAGGCGGATTTCCAGTCGATTGTTCGCGGCTGCTGCCCGGTTCCATTCCCCGGCACTCAGCATGCTGGATACCTGCGGATAGCTCACGGCCGTGCTGGCCGTATCTCCAATGGTAAGGCGGACGTCCAGCGCGCCACCCGTGGCGTTCCGGAACTCGCCGACGAGGTTCGCGAAGGCCAGCGGCTCGCGCTGGGACGGGTCCAGCGACTCCTCGCGCGGATTGCCCACAGCGTTGCAGCGTGAGAACGGGAGCTCGTCCGGCGCCACCGAATAGCCTTCGGTCGCGTTGCCGACGAGACAGAAGCGGCCGGGGTACGTGTGGACTTCCACGACGCCCACATAGTCGCGGGACGCGAGGCGCGACAGCACCTGCCGCAGCAGCTCGAGCCGAGGACCGCCCAGCGCGTCCGCGCCGTACGGAACGGGAATCACGAGCGGCCGCCCATCCTCTGGCGACTGCGCACCCACTGCGTCGCCTGTCGTGCTGGCAGCGCGTACAGCCGGACCGGCAGCAGCGAACTCACCCGCCCCGCCACCCGGGACAGCCGCGGCAGCTGACGGTGCGTTGTCGGCCGGCGCTTCCGGGGCCGGCGCGGCGGCAAGAGCAGCGCGCTTCAACTCGGAAAGCTCGGCCACGAGATCCTGACGAAGGTTTGCCTCACGCCACCACATGCCCGTGCCGGCAAGAGCGACGATCAGCGCGATGCATGCCACGACCCAGGCCAGACGCGCTTCGCGCGGGGCACTGGTGTTGCTCGGCGCCGAAAGCTGCGCATCCTGGATGAGCATGCGGACATCGGAGGTGATGCGCTCCGACTGCGTGTCGATGCTCGCCATGAGCGCGCGACGCAGGTCCGCGAAGAGATCGCGAAGCGCGGTATCGGTGAGCGGCTTCGAGCCCGGCGCTGGCGCGCCCTCGGGGCTCGTTTCCACCGACTCCAGCGTCACCTGCTTGAAGGAGTTCTGCTCGGCCGTGCGTCGATCCTGCACGAGGTGAAGCTGGTATAGCACCTTCGACACGTCCGCCGGCTTGATCTGCTTCGGCAACACACCGACGGCGCCGAGCGCACGCGCCTGCCCGAGATACAGCTCCCCTTCCTGGGAGGTGTACATCATGATCGGGATGGTGGCGGTGCGCGGGTTGTTCTTGATCGCCTGCACGGCCTGGAAGCCGTCCATGCCCGGCATCATGTGATCCATGAAGATGACGTCGGGGCGATTCGTGCCGAGATACTCGATCGCGGCTTCCGCGTTTTCGGCACTGTCGACGTCGATTTCGTACTTCTCGAGGATGCGGGACAGAAAGACACGCGCGGACTTAGAGTCGTCCACGATCAACGCGCGTTTTGCCCCCATGTTTTCTCCCTCGAGCAGGCCGTGAGACCGAGGTCAGTTTAGCGGCGGGCGCAGCACAGATAAACCCGCGTTCCAGCTTCCGCGGCCCGGGAATCCGAGGCGGGCCGGGTTGTCGCTCGGCGCCGACGCCCGACAACGACCGATACACATCGGCAAGCCTCTGCGCCAACCTGAGGGACGACCACGTGAGCGCGTACTCTTTCGCGCTCGCCGAGAGCGTCCTCTGCGCGGCCCGATCTTCGAGCAGCAGCGATGCGGCTTCCGCGAACTCCTCCACACGTTCGGCGACCACTCGCGCGCCGGCGCCCTCCTTCAGCACGAACTTCGTACCGAGCTCGGCGGTGGAGACGACCGGCGTGCCTTGAGCCATCGCCTCAAGCAGCACGAGACCCTGTGTTTCCGTGCGGGAAGCGAAGACGAAGACGTCGCCGGCGGCGTAGCAGTCGAGAAGCGTCGCATTTCGATCCAGGTAACCGACGAACCGGACGCTGTCCGCGAGCCCCATGCTTGCGACGAGCTGACGCACCGATTCGCGCGCGGGCCCCTCGCCCGCAATCACGAAAACAGCGGCGGGAACCCTGGCGCGCACGCGCTCGAAGACTCTCACGAGGAACTCGATGTTCTTTTCGTGCGCGACACGTCCAACGTAGGTCATCAACGGCTGATCATCCGAGATGCCGGCGTCGCGCCGGAACTTCGCTCGATCGCCCGGTCGGAAGCGATCCGCGGGGAGCCCGGTTGGCAGGACATGGATCGGCGTCTTCACGCCATACGCCTCCAGCACCTCGCGCATGGGTTCCGAGGGAGCGATCAGCGCATCGACATCCCGGCATTGGGAGCGCGTGAAATGTCTCGCGACGAATCGCCCAATCCTTCGCGGAAGCACTGGCACGTAGTGATGCAGATACTCTTCGAAGAACGTGTGGTAGGTCGCGATACAGGGCGTGCCCGTCCTTCGTGCAAACCATGCTCCAGCGTAGTGCGCGACGAAGGGCGTGTGGATGTGCACGACGTCGAAACCATCGCGCGGTAACGCTCGAAGTGCGTTCTTGAGCGCTCCCCACTTCATGCGGCGATCTTCAGGATCTCCCGGAACCCGGCCGCTCGGGATGCGGATGACCCGAACGTCGGCGCCCGCGGCGGCCTGCGTGCCGTATTCCGGCACGACAAGCGTCGTTTCGATCCCCAGCGTTTCCAGGTCCTCCCGGAACGTCCGGATCGAAGTGGAGACGCCGTTCACCCGGGGGAAGTAGACGTCCGAGACGAACAGGACCCGCAAGGGCTGCGACACGCGGCCGGTCAGACGAAGCTCGATCCGACCGCCGCAATCGTCCCACCGATCGTCGCGCCGGCCAGCACGTCGCTGGGGTAGTGCAGTCCGAGCACGACTCGCGAGGCGGCGATCAGCGTTGCGAGCGGCACCAGCACCCAGCCCAACTCGGGGAAGTGTGCGACCGCCTGCCAGGTGAAGCACACGGCATGCAACGTGTGCCCGGACGGAAAGCTGTAGCGATCCAGCGGCGCCATCGCGAGCGAGATGGACGTATGGGTGATGAAAGGCCGTTCGCGAACGCACACCCGCTTCAAAGCCTTGTAAAGCAGGAGACCTACGATACCGGTGATGGCCATGACGAGAACCGGCTTCAGCGCGTCCCGGCCGTACAGCACCGGCAGGAGCGCCAGCATCGCGTACCAGATCACTCCGTCGCCCAGGCGGCTCGCGACCTTGAACGTATTCCGCAGGCCCGCGTGGGAGACGCCGCGGTTCAGGCGACGGCACAGGCCGTATTCCAGGGCGTCGATGCGGGTGAACTTCAGACCACCGGTCTTCATGGGAAAGATCGGAACAAGCACCCGGAGCGGGTGTCTTTCGAGGCTGGCAGTCTCGAACCGGAGCGCGTCGGCACGATGACTGCTACATGAATGTTTTGTTGCCACGAGCAGTTAGAATCGCCTCCGCGTGAAACACCTCACATTCCCTGCACTGACCCTCCTTCTCGTATCACTCTTCGCAAGCCCCGCGGTGCTGGCGATCGATCGCATCGTGCTCGAGGTCGACGAAATTACGGTGCCGGGCACGAATGCCGTGGGCACTTCCATGACGCTGGATCTCACGCGCGGCCGGCCGGTGGCGCGCGGGCAGGCGATGCACATCGAGGTGCCGCAACCCATCGGTCCTCTGCGCAACGTGCAGATCGAATGTACGGACGTGTACGTGCGCGAGCCGAAGATCTCGTGCCGGGAGGGCAAGCTCACGGCGCAAGGCGGTCCGACGAAAAACATCGAGCTGAACGTCTCCGCGGAATACGACACCGCAACGGAGTCAGCGACAGCCCAGGGAGCCGGCCTCGCTCTTGCCGGCGGTGAGGCGCAGTTTTCCGGGCAGTTCGACAAGCGAGGCTGGGCGGTCGAGGGGCGAGCCGCTTCGCTCGACATCACTCAGGTACGCACGCTCGTTGCGCCGTGGTTCAGGGCGCCTCAGACACTCGAATTCACCGGCCACGTCGAGGCGGCGGGGCAAGCGTCGAACCGAGGCGACGGGCTGCAGATGTCGGGAGATGTCACGACGTCCGACTTCAACCTGACGAACGAGGAAGGCACGATCATCGCGGAGAACCTCGCGGCGGCCGTGCGCTTCATCGGTTCGCTCGGCCAGGGCGGGGGAATCGAGTTCCAGTCTGAAATCGAAAGTACAGCAGGGCAGGCGCTCGCAGGACCTGTGCTGCTGGATCTCAAAGCGAACCCGCTCACGCTGGATGCACGGGGCCAGCTGCAAGGCGAGTTGCTGAATTTCACTGACATCACGCTCACGCAAAAGGATCTGACTCAGGCGCGAGGACAGGCCCGAGTGGCTCTCGGCGAATCGCCACGCATCGTGCTCGCGCACGTCGATCTCGCGAACCTTCAGTTTCCGGCGGCGTACACGAGCTTCCTGCAGATCGCGCTGGCGGGGACGGACTTCGCGCAGCTGCAGGTCGAGGGCTCCGCGCGCGGGAGCCTGGACGTCAACGACAACGCCGTCTCGCAGCTCGCGCTCTACGTTTCCGGCCTCAACATGGAGGACACGCGAAACAAGTTTTCCATGGCCGGCGTGAACGCGGATCTCCACTGGGCCCGCGACGAGAACCTCGAAGTCACGCCGTCGACCGTTTCCTGGAACAGCGCAAGCGCATACGGCCTCTCGGGCGGAGCGACGCGTGTCGAGTTCCGCACCCGGGGGTCGGGCTTCGAGCTGACGAAGCCCGCACGGCTGCCGGTGTTCGACGGCGCGGTGATGATCCACACGCTCGCCACGCGCAACCTCGGCGCACCGAACGCAGAGCTCGATTTCGACGCGACCATCGAACCCATCAGCATGCGCCTCCTGAGCCGCGCGTTCGGCTGGCCGGAGCTCAATGGACAGCTCTCGGGCCGCATCCCGGGGCTCAGCTATCGCAATGACGTGCTCACGGTGGATGGCGACATCGCCGCCAGCGTTTTCGATGGCACGGTAGTGGCGCACGACCTGCGCCTCGAAAATCCGTTGGGGCCGTGGCCACGGCTGCATGCGGACGTGAAGGCGGAGCGGCTCGATCTCTCGCTGATCACGAGCACCTTCGAGATCGGGAGCATCACCGGGCGGCTCGATGCGAGCATCAACGGGCTCGAGCTCTTCAGATGGTCGCCGGTGGCGTTCGACGCGCGGCTCTATTCGACGCCGGACGACAAGTCCAAGCGGCTCATCAGCGCCAAGGCGATCACGAGCATTTCCAGTGTCGCCGGCGGCGCCGGAACGGTGACTGCCGCCCTGCAGGGCGGCGTGCTCAGGTTTTTCGACGAGTATCGCTACGACCGCATCGGCATCGCGTGCCGTCTCGAAAACGATGTGTGCACGATGAGCGGCATCGAGCCTGCCGGCGTCGGGTATTACCTGGTGAAAGGGCGCGGCCTGCCGCGTATCGACATCATCGGGAACCAGGGGTCGGTCGCGTGGCGGCAGCTGCTCGCGCAGATTTCGTCGGGGATCGAGAGCGGGCCGGTGGTCGCCCGATAGGTCGGTAGCGTGCCACGTCGGCCACGCGGTGGCCGGGGCGGCGCGGTGGCCGCGTCGGGGCGAACGGCAGCATTTGTTAAACTGCCGCCGGTTCAGAAATCCTTCAGCCGCCCGCTCGAGAATGCGCCCCGCGTCCGCCGGGTCTCTCTCGCAGGCGGCGAACATCGAGGAGAAGTCAAATGCGCCTGGTCCTGCCGATGAAGCTTCTGCTGGCCGTACTGCTTGCAGCCTGCGTCACGGTCAACGTGTATTTCCCTGCCGCAGCCGCCCAGACTGCCGCGGATCAGGTGATCGATCAGATCACGAAGGGCGCGCCGGCTCCCAGCCAGCCCCAGGGCTCGAACCAGGGCTCCGGCGAGAACCGCCCGCAAGGCGCCATCGCCTCGCCCCAGACCACTCCGTTCGCCGCCGCGCGGCAGGAAGAGCCCTCGCCGGCGCTCGTTGCGCTCGGCATGGTGCTCAACGCGCTCGTGCCGGCCGCGCACGCGCAGTCCGAAGCCAATCTGGACGTGAATACGCCCGAGACGCGCGCCATCGTCGCGTCTATGGCGGCCCGCTATCCGCAGCTCACGCCGTACTTCAACTCGGGCGCCATCGGCTTCACGGCGGACGGTCACATCGACATCCGTGATGCCAACGCTATTCCGCTGCCGGAGCGCGCCAGGGTGAAGACGCTCGTCGCGGAGGACAATCGGGATCGCGACGCGCTGTACGCCGAAGTGGCGAAGGGCAACGGCCACCCCGAGTGGAAGAACGACATTCAGAACACGTTCGCGCGCCGCTGGATCGCGAAGGCGCCGCCCGGCACCTGGTATCAGGAAGGCGGGACCTGGAAGCAGAAGTAGACGCTTCCGCTCGTCGGTTGAGGACAAGGCGGCGCCGGGCTCTCGAACCCGGCGCCGCTTTTTTTCGGCCTGCGCTTTCCTGGCCTGGCGCTCCGGGCCTGGCGCTCCTGGCCTGGCGCTCCTGGCCTTCAGAAGCTGGCGCCTAGAAATTGGCGTCCAGCGCAACCTCGCCCGAAATGCCGATCTGGTACGCGGAAACCCTCCGTTCGAAGAAGTTCGTCACTTCCTGCACATCCTGCAGATCCATGAAGGCGAACGGATTGCGAGCGCCATAGCGCGGCTGCAAGCCCAGCGTGGTGAGCCGCTGATCTGCGCAGAACTCGAGGTACTTCCGCACATCCCGGAGCGAAAGTCCCGCCACGCCCCCGCCGAGCAGATCCTCCGCGAACTGGAGCTCGCACGCGATGGCCTCGTCGAGCATCTCGTTGACCTGCGCCGCCATCCTGTCATCGAAGAGCTCCGGCTCCTCCGAGCGCACGGTATTCACGACCTCGAACGCGAACGACATGTGAGCGCTTTCGTCGCGGAACACCCAGTTGGTCCCACCCGCGAGACCGTGAAGGAGGCCACGCGAGCGCAGGAAGTACACGTACGCAAACGCGCCGAAGAAGAACAGCCCCTCGATGCACGCCGCGAAGCAGATGAGGTTGAGAAGGAACCGACGTCGCTGCTCCCGTGTTTCCAGCCGATCCAGCGACTGGATGGAGTCCATCCACCGGAAGCAGAACTCCGCCTTGGCACGGATCGAGGGAATGTTCTCGATCGCCGCGAAAGCCCGCGCGCGCTCGACCGGGTCCGGCACATACGTGTCGAGCAGAGTGAGGTAGAACTGGACGTGCAGCGCTTCTTCATAAAGTTGCCGCGAGAGGTACATGCGCGCTTCGGGCGCGTTGATGTGCCGATAAAGATTCAGCACGAGGTTGTTCGCCACGATGGAGTCGCCGGTCGCGAAGAAGGCGACGAGGCGCTGGATCATGTGGCGCTCGGCGTCCGTCACCTTGTGGCGCAGGTCGGAGACATCGGTCGAGAAATCCACTTCCTCGACGGTCCACGTGTTCTTGATGCCGTCCCGATACATCTCGAAGAAGCGCGGGTACGACATCGGGCGCAGCGTGAGGCTGAAGCCCGGATCGAGGAGTCGGGACTGGCGGTCGGTTGCGGTGGTCACTGGCAGGCCTCGCAGTGTTCGGGGTTTTCGAGGGAGCAGGCGATGGCGGCCTGATCGGCGGTGGAGTTCGACGCAGCTGGCGCACCGGCAGTCGCGGTGCCGGCTGATACGGCAGCACCAGCGCCGGATACCAAAGCGCCAGCAGATGCGGCCGCGCCAGCGCCGGATACCAGAGCGCCAGCAGATGCGGCCGCGCCGGCACCGGACACCAAAGCGCCAGCAGATGCGGCCGCGCCGGCACCGGACACTACGGCGCCAGCAGATGCGGCTGCGCCAGCACCGGATGCGACCGTGCCCGTCGCGGCCGCACCCACGGTGGCCTTGGCGATGCGCGTGGCCGGACGTGACCGCAGGTAGTACGTCGTCTTCAGCCCTTTCTTCCAGGCGTGGAAGTACATGGACGACAGCGCGCCGATGCTCGGATTCTCGACGAACAGGTTCAGCGACTGGCTCTGGTCGATGAACGCGCCGCGATCCGCGGCCATGTCGATGAGGCTGCGCATCGGCACCTCCCAGGCCGTGCGATAAATCGCGCACAGCTCCGCCGGCAGCTCCGTGATGTCCTGGATCGATCCCTCGCTCAGCTTCAGGCGGGCGCGCATGGCCTCGTTCCACAACCCGAGCGCCTTGAGCTCCGCGACGAGGTAGCGATTCACCTGCAGGAAATCCCCCGAAAGCGTCTCGCGCTTGAAGAGGTTCGAAACCTGCGGCTCGATGCATTCGTAGCAGCCGGCGATCGATGCGATCGTCGCCGTAGGGGCAATCGCGATCAGCAGCGAGTTGCGAAGCCCCGTCTCGCGAATCCGCGCGCGTAGCGCGTTCCAGCGCTCCGGATCCGCCGGCGTAACTCCCCACGCATCGAACTGCAGCTCACCGCGCGCAGCCCGCGTATCGGCGAACGACGGATGCGCGCCCTCTTCCGCCGCAAGATCCGCGGAAGCGGAAAGAGCGTGGAAATAGATCTCCTCGGAGATTCGCCTCGAAAGCGCGCGAGCCTCCTCGCAATCGAACGGAAGACGCATCTGGAAGAACACGTCCTGCAGACCCATCAGACCGAGCCCCACGGGACGCCACCGCATATTCGACGCCTGCGTCGTCGGGATGGGATAGAAGTTCAGGTCGATCACGCGGTCGAGCTGCCTCACGGCAACCCGCACGGTTCCGGCGAGCTTCTCGAAATCGAAAACGACGCGCCCGTCGTCGCGCGTCGCCGTGTGCCGCGCGAGATTGATCGAGCCGAGATTGCAAACGGCCGTCTCGTCCGCGGAAGTCACCTCGATGATCTCCGTGCAGAGATTCGACAGATGAACCGTGCGACCCGGCAACGCTGTCTGATTGCACGCGAGGTTCGACTTGTCCTTGAAGGTCATCCAGCCATTGCCGGTCTGCGCGAGGGTTCGCATCATCCGGGCGTAGAGATCGCGCGCCTTCATCACCTTCACGGCGCTACCGTCGCGTTCGGCGCGTTCGTAGGCGCTGTCGAACTCGGGGCCGTACAGGTCGCACAGGTGAGGCACGGACTTGGGATCGAACAGGCTCCAGGGCCCATCGCTCTCCACCCGGCGCATGAAGAGATCCGGCACCCAGTTCGCGAGATTCAGGTTATGCGTGCGGCGGGCTTCGTCGCCGGTGTTGTCGCGCAACTCCAGGAACTCTTCGATATCCGCGTGCCACGGCTCGATGTAGACGCACGCCGCGCCCTTGCGCCGCCCGCCCTGATTCACTGCTGCGACGGAAGCGTCGAGCGTCTTGAGCCACGGCACGATGCCGTTCGACTTCCCGTTGGTTCCCGCGATCAGCGAGCCGCGCGAGCGCACGCGGTGATACGCAAGCCCGATGCCGCCGGAGAATTTCGACAGCATCGCGATGTCCGTGTAGCGCCGATAAATGCTCTCCAGATCGTCCTGCGGCGAATCCAGCAGGAAACAGCTCGAAAGCTGCTCGTGCCTCGTCCCTGCATTGAACAGCGTGGGCGAGCTCGGCACGTATTCGAGTGACGAGAAGCGGCCGTAAAGCTCCAGCGCCTCGGGAACCGTTCGCGCCAGCGCGCAAGCGATCCGCATGAAGAACTGCTGAGGCGTTTCGAGAGCCAGCCGCGTCTGGGGATGCTTGAGCAGATAACGATCGTAGACGGTGCGCAAGCCGAAGTACTCGAACTCGCGGTTGCGCTCGATCGCGATGGAATCGTTCAGCTTTCGCGCATTCCGCGCGACGAACTCCGCAAGCCGGTCGTTGACGAGCCCCAGCCGATGCGCCGCGCCCACGGACTGCGAGAACGCGTGGATCTCCTGGTTCCGCACTTCCTTGTCGATGTACGTGGACAGCAGGCGCGCGGCGAGCTTCGCGTACTGCGGCTCTTCGACGATGAGCGCCGCCGCCGTCTGGATCGAAAGCTGGTCGAGCTCCCGCGTCGTCGCGCCGTCGTACAGGCCGCTGATCGTTTTCGTCGCGACCCGCATCGAATCCACTTCCGGCAGGCCGACACAGCAGCGGCCGACGGCGCGCACGATCTTGTTCACGTCCACCGGCTCGCTGGAGCCGTTGCGCTTGCGCACTCGCATCGTGGTCTGGGTGAAGCCCTCGTCGGCGGGATCGAGGGTCGGGACGGGCATGCGCAACGGCGCGGCGCCGTTCGCGCGGACAATGGACTCGCTCAGCATCTGGTGTTCACTCCCCCGGTGTTGTCGTTGCGGCCGCGGGGGAGTGGAAGGCGGGAATGCGGCCCGGCCCGTGGATGGACCCAAGCGCGCGAGACCTACCGACCCTCCCTCGGGGCGTCAGGCGAACCACGACGGCTTCAAAAGCCGGCGTGCCGCTGGCAGGTCTTCGGGCTTACGAGCGAGTGCGGCTGGAGAGCCGCCGTGCCTACTGTCCGCCGCTTCCCGGGCCGGCAAAGGCCCAGTGCGTATGGCGGAGGTCGTTCTCGATTACCGCTGCGGGGCAGCCCCGGAATGCTCGTGAGAGGTCACCGGGTTCCCTTTTCAGTCGCGGGGCTCGCGCCCCACGACACCAACGTGGGGCACAACATATAGGGGCAGGTGGGAGAGCGTCAACCAGATATTGTGTTTCCGGGGGGCTATTCCCGAACGCCCATTCCCCTGTTGAGCATCGTGAGCGCCGCGCCGAACAGCACGAGCGCAGCGACGATCATGATGCCGAACGCAAGGCCGACATCCACGTCCGACCGGCCGAGGAAGCCGTGCCGGAACGCATTCACCATGTACAGGATCGGGTTCGCGTACGACACCTTCTGAGCCCACTCCGGGAGCAGCGACACCGAGTAGAAGATGCCGCCAAGATACGTGAGCGGAGTCAGCACGAACGAAGGCACCCAGTTCACCTGGTCGAAGTTCTTCGCAAGCACCGCGTTGATGAACCCGCCCAGCGAAAACACGATGGACGTGAGCAGCACGGCCGCGAAGATGATCGCGAGGTGATGCACCTGCAGGTGCGTGAACAGAATCGAAACGACCGTGACGACCGCGCCCACCATCAAGCCGCGCATGACGCCGCCCGTGACGTAACCAGCCACGATGAGCCAGTTCGGCAGCGGTGAAACCAGCAACTCTTCAATGTGCTTGCCGAATTTCGCGCCGAAGAAAGACGACACGACGTTCGCGTACGAGTTCGTGATCACGGACATCATGATCAGGCCCGGCGCGATGTACTGCGGATAGCTGAAGCCATCCATCTCGCCGACGCGCCGCCCGATGAGGCTTCCGAAGATCACGAAGTAAAGCGCGGACGTCACCGCAGAGGGCACCAGCGTCTGGCCCCAGATGCGGATGATGCGGCCGTACTCGCGGATGACGATGGTCTTGTAGCCGACCCAGCGAACCGCGTTCAGGTTGAGGCCCTCGCCGCCCTGCGCACTGGCCGCTGCGCCGCCTGCTGCCGAAGAGCTCACGACCTTCCTCCCTGCACGACCTTCGGCGTGCTCGCCGGAGCTGGCGCCGCTTGTGCCGCCGCCTGCACCGGAGCGCCCGGACCCGCAGACCCGTTGGCACGCCCTTCCCCACGCGCCTCGACGAGCCGCATGAAGATCTCCTCGAGCCGGTTCACCTTGTTCCGCATGCTGAGCACTTCGATTCCCTGCGCGGACAGGCGCGAGAAGATGTCGTTGAGGTTCTGCTCCTTCGAGACTTCCACTTCGAGCGTGTGATCGTCGATGAGCGTGACGGCATAGCCGTCAAGCCTCGGCGCCGCCGCGATGGCGTTCCGGAGCGAAAGCACGAACGTTTCGGTGTGCAGCTTGCGAAGCAGGCTGCTCATGCGATCGCGCTCCGCGATCTGCCCACCGTCGATGATCGCGATGTTCCGGCAGAGCGTTTCCGCCTCTTCGAGATAGTGCGTCGTGAGGATGATCGTCGTGCCGCGCTCGTTGATGCCCCGGAGAAAGTCCCACATGGAACGGCGGATCTCGATGTCCACGCCCGCCGTGGGCTCGTCCAGGATCAGGAGCCGCGGCTCGTTCATCAGCGCGCGCGCAATCATCAGGCGCCGCTTCATGCCGCCGGACAGGCTGCGCGACATCTTGTCGCGCTTGTCCCAGAGCTGCAGCTCCTTCAGGTACTTCTCGGCGCGCTCGCGCGCCACCTTGCGCGGAATGCCGTAGAACCCGGCCTGGTTCACCAGGATGGTCTGCGGCGATTCGAACATGTTGAAGTTGATTTCCTGCGGCACGACGCCGACGCAGGCCTTCGCCGCCTCCAGCTCCCGGTCGATGTCGTGGCCGAAGATGGAAAGCGTGCCCGCCGTCTTGTTGACGAGCGACGTCGCGATGCCGATGAGCGTGGTCTTGCCCGCGCCGTTCGGCCCGAGGAGCGCAAAGAAATCGCCCTGCTCGACGTCCAGGTCGATGCCCTTCAGGGCTTGCACACCGTTCTTGTACGTCTTGACGAGGCCGCGGACAGAGAGCGCATTCATAGGGCGCGGAAGGGTATCACGCGGGTTACACGGACGAGCAGCGATCCCCCGGACGAGAGAGCTGGGACGCGGCGGGGCAGGTTTTCCGCCGTCAGCTCGCGGTCTTCAGGAAGCTGTCGTCGGTGGAGGGCGGCAGCTGCGCGGGGGCGGCGGCGGCTGCCGGGTCGTGGCAGGCCCATCCGTCGCGGCCCGCTTCTTTCGCCCTGTACAGCGCGCGGTCGGCGAGCTGGACGGCGAGATCGTGCGAGTAATCCGAACCCGGATCCAGCGTGGCCGTGCCAACGCTTGCAGTGACGTAAGGCCGCGTCAGCGAACCGGTGTGCGGGATGCGCAGCTCCCGAATCGAATCCAGCACCGCCCGGGCGACGTTCTCGGCGTGCGCGCGATCCGCGCCGAACAGCACCGCGATGAGCTCTTCGCCGCCGTATCGAGCCACCAGGTCCAGCGGCCGGCGGCGAGCGGCACAGCGCACGGCCGCCGCAACATCACGGAGGCATTGATCGCCGGCCTGGTGACCGTACCGGTCGTTGTAGGCCTTGAAGTGATCGATGTCGATCAGCACGACGGACACCGGCTGCCGATCCCGCGCAGCCTGCTGCCAGAGCGAGCGCACCTGCCCTTCCAGCGCCGCGCGATTCAGAAGGCCGGTGAGCCCGTCATGCATCGCCACTTCGACCAGCCGGCGCCTGTCGAGAAACGAAACGCGATTCGCGTGCTCCAGCGCGTAGCAACCGAGCGCGCCGATGAGGTTCGCGCACAGAAGCACGAAGAGCTGATACGTCGCGATGTGCGGCGGAATGAATCCCATCGCCGTAGCCACGCAGTACGCCGCAACGACGATGGCGTTCGTCCGCAGGGCCGCGTGAAACGACAGCGTGATCATGAAGTAGAAGAAGAACGCGACGAGGATCAGCCGCGCCGAAACGAGCGGAAGCTGCTCAGCCGACGCCTGCGCCGCGAGGATGACGCTGCCGATGCCGAAAAGCGGCGCGGCCACCTGGATCGCGCCCTGGTACCACCGGGCGAAGTACTTTTCGCCGGTGAGCGCGAGCATCACGAGCACCATCGGCAGATGCAGGCCGAAGCGCACCAGATCCGAATTCCCGAGGCGCGGCGCGGGCAGCACGTAGTGGTCGATGACCGCAAACCCGAGCACCGTGGAGAGCGCGACGTACAGGCTCATGCGAGCCCAGCGGCGCTCTGTTTCCAGGCGTGAGGCGCGGTATTCGGACTCGAGTACGGGAGGAAACCGGAGCGTCAGCCGACCGGCGCGCGGCATGGCAGTGGGTTCAGCACCTTGGAGGGCGCCACGCTCGGTCATGGTGTGCGAAGCCTGCGGAAATCTTGTTGTTTTCGCTGGTCGTCGCTGCCCAGCGAGCGCGGATTCTAGCCCCGTTTTCGGGGCGGGCGGATGAAATCAGCGACGCCCGGATATGTAAAACGGATTCTGTGACTCAATTCGCAAAATAGCGAGCAAGGTAGGAATCGAACGGCTCCGTCTGACCGGTCTCCAGTCTCTTCTGCTGCTCCAGGGACTCCTCGGCCTCCGCGGCGAACTCGGCGAGCCGCTCCTGGTTCGGGTGATAGAGATCGAGGAAGTATTCCTTATGGAAAGTGGACATGCGCAGCGCCTGTTCGAAGAACGACTCGCCGGTCGACATGAGCTCGTTGACGAGCCTCGCGGAGGGCGTGAGCGCCACATCCTCTAGCTTGGCCGCCTGCACGGAGAGCGCGGTCGTATAGGGATGCAGCGGGTCACCGTTGTCGAGCAACTCGCAGATGCCGGTCATCGAGTCGAGAAGCTCGCGCGCCCAATCGCGCATGGGGACATTTCGGCCGTCACGCACTAGCGTGAGACCCGGCTCGCGGCCGCGACGCGCGACGATCACATGGTTCTGATCGAGCTGCGCTTCGTCCGATGAGTTGATGAGCGGGCTGTCCTTAAGCACGCACAGCGCGAGGAACGCTTCGAGGAATCTCAGCTTGTTCTGATTGACGCCGACCGGGTCGAACGCACTCACGTCCAGCGCGCGCACTTCGACGTACTCCACGCCGGCGCGCTGCAGAGCCTTCGTGGGCCGTTCGCCGGAGCGAGCGACGCGCTTCGGACGAATGAAGCTGTAGTACTCGTTCTCGATCTGCAGGATGTTCGCGTTGAGCTGCCGATACTCCTCGCCGTTCGGCCCCTGCACCTTGACGCCCAGCGCTTGATACGGCGGATGCGGAGTCGTGATCGCGCGAGTGAGATCCCGCACGTACTCCTCGAGGCTGTTCACGGAAACCGAAAGCCCGGCCTGGTTGCGATTGCGGTAGCCGAGATCGCTCATGCGCAGGCTCGTGGCATACGGCGCGTACATCGTGCCAGGCGTGAGCTCGCGAAGCTCCGGATCCTCCGTCCGCAGGAACGACCGGCACACGACGGGCGACACGCCGAAGAGATACAGCACGATCCAGCCGTACCGCCGATAGTTTCGCAGCAGGTCGAAGTAGCTCGCGGAGATGAAATTCTGGCTCGTATCGCGCGATTCGCGCAGGTCCGCGTAAGCCTCCCAGAAGCGCGCGGGGAACGAGTAGTTGTAATGAACGCCGGAAATCGCCTGCATCATCCGGCCGTAACGGATGCCGAGGCCGTTGCGGTAGATGGTCTTCATCCGCCCGACGTTGGACGTGCCGTACTGGGCGAGCGGAATCGCATCGTCGCCCGGGATGGCGCACGGCATGCTCGTCGCCCACAGGAGCTCGTCGCCGAGATGCCGGTAGACGAACTGGTGGAGATCCAGCAGGTACTGGAGCAGCTCCCAGCTCTGCGTGAACGCCGGCGTGACGAGCTCGATGAGCGCTTCCGAAAAATCCGTGGTGATGTGCTCGTTCGTCAGCGCGGAGCCGAGCTCTTTCGGATGCGGCGTACGCGCGAGCTCACCTTTCGGCGTGACGCGCAGGGACTCCTTCTCGACGCCCTTGCGCCCTCCCTGCAGCACTTGCGGCTCGCCGCTGTTGACGAGAGCGGACAGGCGCCGTTCGAAGACGCGATCGATTCTTGAACCGGGCATGCGAGCGGCTACCAGCGGATGCGACCCGTGAGCACGTCGCGGAGCATCCTGAAATCGCCGCGCAGGCTGTACAACGGATGGCGGAAGGTTGCCGGCTTGTTCTTCTCGAACACGAAGTGCCCCACCCACGCGAACGCATACCCCGCGAGAGGGACCGCCCAGAGCAGGCTCCAACGCCGGCTCGCAATGGCCACGATCAGCAACACGATGGCGAGGGACGTGCCGATGACGTGCAGCCGGCGGGATGCGCGGCTGCTGTGTTCGCGCAAATAAAATGGATAGAACTCATCGAAGCTCGCAAATCGCTGCGTGCTCATCCCTGAATCACAACTCTGTTCATTGGAAGAACGCCCGCGGCGCTTTTTTCGCAGACCTGCACGGGTTCCGGCGGCGAAAGGCGCGACTTGCGCCGGGGCACGTCACCCGGGGCGTCGCCTGCCTCATCGCGTGGTCGGCATCTTGCCGCCGGGTCTCACTGTGCGCAAATCCAGCAAGAGGGAGGATCAAGGGCCGGGCGGCGGCCTGCCGTTCGTCGCGGCGCCCGGGCGGACCTTTTCGGCCTCGGTGCGAAGGCCTCGCATGAGCTCCGGCAGATCTCGTTTCAGCATGGACCGCATCATCCATCGCGGCACGTAGAAGTCCGGCACGAGCCGGGCCTGGTACGTCACGAGCGTGGCGCGCCCTTCATCCACCGGCAGGAAATCCCAGACGCCCTCGTTCACCTTGAAATCCCCGCGCAGGTGACTGAACCGGATGCGCGTGAATTTCTCGTAGGTCGCCCGGAAAACGTAAGTTGCCTTCGGGAGAAGCCACCCGTAGTCGCTCTGCTGCTCGACCTCCTGCCAGCTTCCGTCTGATGCTGTGTCAACTACGGCACAACGCTTCAGGTGAGGCACGAAGCGCAACGCGCGCGAGCAATCCGTGAGCGTCAGGAAGACCGTTTCCGGGGGCGCGCTCACCTGGACGGCGGCGCGGACATCCGCGGCCATGCGATTGGGCGCGATGTCGCCCTCCGCAATGACGCCGCCCGCCTTGAGCTGCCGCAGCTGCAGGTCCGACAGTGCCCAGTCCGCGCTGAGGGCTGGCACCGGAAGCGCGGCGCCGACACACAGGCCGACTGCCAGCCACGCGCGAACCCACCCGCTCCGTAGCACGACGGAGACAGCACCCCTCATGCGGTTTCCACCCGACGACGCCCTCTCGGTGAGTGTGCGTTCTCTGACTTATGGTTCATTGTCTAATGACTCCGGCAGCGCTAGCGTAGGCCACATGAACAAGTGGCTCCTCACGTTCGGACTCAGCCTCGCCGCAGCGAGTCCTGCGTATGCGTTCCGGTGCGGCAGCCACCTCATCACCGAAGGCGATACGCGCTCGGAGGTCATCGCGTACTGCGGCGAGCCCACCGAAGTGGAGAGTCGTAGCGCAATACTGCGCAGACCCCTTCTCTGGATTCGCGGCCGTCCGTATTTCGCTGGCGAAAGCCTCGTCGAGATCCCGGTCGACGTCTGGGTGTACAACCTCGGGCCGAACAAGCTTATGCGCCGTCTGCGGTTCGAGGATGGCAAGCTCGTGCAAATCGAAACCCTCGGTTACGGGTACCACGTCGAGCCGAAGCCGGCCCGGTGAGCCCAATAGAGAAGCCTGCCCCCTGCGCTGAAGAAACGCGGGGGCTTGGGCTTTCGGTTCCCGCTCCAAACCGCCCGGCGATCGGGAGCCGTCCCGCAGCGATTGAAAATCCCTCTGCCCGTCTTCACTTAGGCTACCCACCACACGCCTCATTTATCGCGTGAGCAGGGCCGGCGTGGCATCCTACGGCCCCTCTTGCGCCGGAGGGTTCTATGCTCGTTGGTTCCGCAGTCAGACGGGTCGCCATCGTCGGCGGCATTCGGATCCCCTTCGCGCGCGCGCACGGCGCGTACGCTTCCGTCGGTAACCAGGAGATGCTCACGGCCGCCTTCCGCGGCCTCGTCGAGCGATACAAGCTCCAGGGCGTGAGGCTCGGGGACGCGATGGCCGGGGCGGTCATCAAGCACTCGAAGGACTACAACCTCGTCCGCGAGTGCGTGCTCTCTTCCGGGCTGGATCCGCAGACGCCCGGCGTGGACGTGCAGCGGGCCTGCGGCACGAGCCTCGAAGCCGCCATCAACATCGGGAACAAGATCGCGCTCGGGCAGATCGAGGCCGGCCTCGCGGGCGGCGTGGACACGATCAGCGATCCGCCCATCGTGTACCCGCGCTCCTATCAGCAGATCCTCCTGAAGAGCTACCGCGCGCGCTCGTTCGCACAGCGTGTCGGCCCGTTCTTCGGCATCCGGCCGAAGCACTTCAAGCCGGTGATGCCCGGCGTCGTCGAGCCACGCACCGGCCTCTCCATGGGCCAGAGCACGGAGATCATGGCGAAGAAGTGGCAGATCTCCCGCGAGGCGCAGGACCAGCTCGCATACGAGAGCCACACGAAGGCGGCGGCCGCGTGGAAGGAAGGCTTCTACAGCGATCTCGTCATCGAGTACCTGGGCCTGAAAGCGGACAACAACATCCGCGCCGACACCTCGCCCGAGAAGCTCGCCAAACTGAAGCCCACTTTCGACCTGAGCGGCTCCGGCACGCTCACCGCCGGCAACAGCACGCCGCTCACGGACGGCGCTTCCGCCGTGCTGCTCGCGTCGGAGGAATGGGCCGCGAAGCGCAACCTTCCGGTGCTCGCGTACCTGCGGTACGGGAAGCAATGGGCGGTGGACTTCGCGAGCGGCAAGGAGGGGCTGCTGATGGCGCCTGCCTTCGCCGTATCCGAAATGCTGAAGGACGCGGGCCTCGCGCTTCAGGACTTCGACTACTACGAGATCCACGAGGCGTTCGCGGCGCAGGTGCTTTGCACGCTCAAGGCCTGGGAATCGCCTGACTATTGCCGGGACGTGCTGGGTCTTCCGGGCGCGCTCGGAAGCATCGACAGGTCCAGGATGAACGTGAAAGGCGGGAGCATCGCCGTCGGCCATCCGTTCGCCGCAACGGGCACGCGCATCGTGGCGGGCCTTGCGAAGCTTCTCGCCAACGACAGCAACGCCAAACGCGGGCTCATCTCCGTGTGTACGGCGGGCGGAATGGGAGTGACCGCCATCCTCGAGCGGTAGCGGCCGGCAGCGGGCGGGGGGCACGTGGAAGGTGACGTACCCGAGCCAACCGTCACGCTGCGATCCGACCTGCGCGCCGTCCTTGCCGCGCTGCCTCTCTTCAAGGGACTCGATGACGAAGTCCTGAGGGCGATGGCCGCCGAGGTGGAGTGGCTCTCGCTCCCCGGCGGCAACACGCTCTTCTCCGCCGGCGAAGTCTCGGACGCGATGTACGTCGTGCTGAGCGGCTGCCTGGGTGTGTTCCTCGCGCCGGGCGGCGACCGCCGGCGCTTCCTCGGCCGCATCGTCGCGGGAGACACGGTCGGCGAGATGGGGCTCGTCTCGGGCCGGCCGCGATCCGGCACCGTCGTCGCGCTTCGGGACACCGAAGTCGCGCGCCTCTCGCAGGAAGCTTTCGATCGCGTCTTCCGGCGCCATCCGGAAGCGATGCTGCGCATCGCGCAGATCACCGTGGACCGGCTCGAGTCGAACCAGCTTCGATCGCGGGGCCGCGCCACGGGTGCGCGGACGTTCGCGATCCTTCCCCAATCGCTCGATGTGGACGCCGCGAGTTTCGCCAGCGAGTTCGTGAAGGCGCTGGGGAAGTTCGGGCGCGCGGAGCTCGTGTGGAGCGTCCGAGGCGCGGCGCATACGAGTCACTGGTTCAGTGTGATCGAGGCGTCGAACGACTTCGTCGTGTATGTGGGGGAAGCATCCCTCAACGCCTGGACGAGTCTGTGCGTGCGACAGGCCGATGCCCTGATGCTTCTCGCCCGCGCGGAGAACTCGCCTGCCGAGTGGCAAGCGCTGATGAATCAGCGAGACATGGCCACGCAGCGCGCGGAGCTCGAACGCTGGACGGCACAGCAACCCACGGTTCCCCACCACCATGTGTCCTCGAAGGAGGACGTGTCGAGGATCGCGCGCCTTGTGACTGGCCGGGCGGTCGGCCTCGTGTTCTCCGGTGGCGGCGCTCGGGGGTTCGCGCACATCGGCATCGTGAAGGCGCTGCGCGAAGCCGGAATCCCCGCGGACCTTGTCGGCGGGACGAGCATGGGGGCGATCATGGGCGGCGGGGTCGCGCTCGGGTGGAGCATCGAAGAGATGACGGAGCGCTTCCGCCGCTCCTTCGTCGACGTCAATCCCCTCCGCGACTACACGCTCCCCATTTTCTCGCTGGTGACCGGTCGCAAAGTCAGTACACTTCTGCACCGCGAATTCGGTGACGTCACGATTGAAGACCTGCCGCTGCCTTATTTTTGCGTCTCCTCCAATCTCACGACCGGACAATCGAACGTCCATCGGCGGGGAACGCTCTGGCGCTGGCTGCGGGCTTCGGTCGCGATACCAGGCGTTCTGCCCCCAGTCATGAACAACGGCGAAGTGCTGGTCGACGGCGGCACCATGAACAACCTGCCGGTGGACGCAATGCGTGAGCTCGGTCGCGGACCCATCATCGGCTGCGATGTCGGTGGGGCGCGCGCCTTCACCGGTGACGCGCGGGATATCGACGTGCCTTCGCCCTGGGATCTCGTCGGCTGGCTGCGCAAGCGGCACGGCCGGCCGAACATCTTCCGGATCCTGTGGCGGGCCGGGATGGTGAACAGCGCCGCGACTTCCAGCGCACATCGCGAAAAAACAGACCTGCTCCTGCAGCCGCCGCTTGCGCAGGTGGACATGCTGAACTGGCAGCACTTCGAGCGGGCGATCGCGCTCGGCCACGAATACACCACGCGGAGGCTCGCGGAACTGCCCGCTGATGCCCCGGTGTGGAAGCACTCGGGTGGGAGAGTTTGATGCCGACAGAACAAGAATGGCGCGAGAAGTATCGGGAAGCGCTCAGCCGCCTCGCCTCGGAAGATGCGAGATGGTCGAAAACCCAGAACGTGATGAAGCTGCTCATCGGCCGGCTGTGCCTCGCCGCGCAGGGTCGGGACGAGCGGCTCGACCATGAGCTCACGCGCGTCGCCGAAGTCGCCCGCAAGCAGATCGACGTGGACGCGCTGGATATGCTGATCGCACCGCTGTCCGCCGCGGTGGCGGCGCTGGATAGCGCGGAGAGCAGGAAGCGGCAGAGCAGCGGCGGGACGGGTTCGTCGCTAGCCGCACCGTTGATCGCCGCGTCGGCGCCGGGCGCACAACCTACCGCCGCGTCGTCCGCCGCACCGCCCGCCGTCGCGTCGCCAGCCCCATCGTCGCCCGCAGCGCCGTCCGCCCCA
>Ga0182742_1000596_pt1 | contig 54376 bp, 53 predicted proteins | sample eDN5th37CBELigMG_FD_128880 | JGI IMG/M metagenome (GOLD analysis project Ga0182742, IMG submission 128880) | Enriched Miracle-Growth compost microbial communities from Emeryville, California, USA - eDNA 5th pass 37_C BE-Lig MG (version 2)... ...
AACTCCTCCAAAATCGCCAATTTCTCCGCGCCACTATACTCATTCTTCTTAGCCAAAAGAAATACTCCCCTCCAAGTAGTAGGTTTGTTTTTTAAACCTGTCTACTTAAAGGGGAGCATATCACTCGAGCAGGAAGGCTGAATCATACCCTATCAGGTCAATAAGAAACGGTCTTCGCTAAACGTCTCGCCGCCACGAGCCGCCTCGAAAGCTTTCAGCAAATCCTGCGGCTTCATGGTGCGTTTTTTCTCATCGGGAATATCCAGGATTATGCCGCCGTCATGAAGCATCAGCAGGCGATTCCCCATGTTGAGCGCCTGATCCATGTTATGCGTCACCATGATCGTCGTCAGCTTGTGGCGTTCCACGATCTTTTCGGTCAACTCTACGATCAGTTGCGCGCGTTTGGGGTCGAGCGCTGCCGTATGCTCATCAAGCAAAAGAATCTTCGGCTCCGTAAAGGTCGCCATTAAGAGACTCAAGGCTTGACGCTGACCGCCGGAAAGAAATCCTACTTTGGTTTTCAGGCGGTTCTCCAGCCCTTGGTCCAAAAGCTTCAACTGTTCGCGGAACAGCTCTCGCTTTTGGTTGTTTACGCCAAAAGAGAGCTTGCGCTTTTGTCCCCGGGCCAGGGCAATGGCCAAATTTTCTTCGATGGTCATATTGGGTGCGGTGCCCGCCATGGGATCCTGGAACACGCGGCCGATCAATCCTGCGCGTTGATGCTCTCCCCAGCGGGTCACATCTTTTCCATCGATGCTGATGCTTCCTGTATCGGGGAGCATTCCCCCGGAGATGATGTTCATCAGCGTCGATTTCCCTGCACCATTACTCCCGATGACCGTGATGAATTCGCCGCTTTTCACCTGCAGCCGGACGTTGTTCAAGGCAATTTTTTCGTTGACTGTTCCAGCGTTAAAAACTTTGTGTACTCCTGCGATGTTAAGCACCGTCACTACCTCCCTTCACCGTACGAACCATTTGCTTTTTCCAGACGCCTTTGGCAAATGTCGGTACGGTGAGTGCCACAATCACGATCAAAGCCGTGATCAGCTTCAAGTCGGACGGATCGAGCCCCGCCTGCAAGGCCAATGCAATAACCAGCCGATAGACGATGGAACCGCCAATCACAGCCAGCGTCACACGGAAAATAGACGAGCTTCCAAACAGGACTTCTCCGACAATGACTGAGGCAAGACCAATCACGATCATCCCGATCCCCATACCTACATCGGCAAAGCCCTGGAACTGGGCAAGCCAAGCTCCCGATACTGCGACGAGTCCATTGGACAGTGACAGACCGATGATAGTCGTAGAATCTGTATTGACGCCAAAGCTGCGAATCATCTTCGGATTGTCGCCGGTAGCACGCAGATCAAGACCTAAATCGGTATGCAGGAACCAGTCGATGATCAGCTTGAGGATCAAGACCCCCACAGCGAAAACGATGGCCACCCCTGTCAACAGTGTCACGCCGCTAATCACGAGATTGGGAATCCCCAAAGCCTTGGTATACGTAAGCAGCGTCTCTTCCCGCAAGAGAGGCAGATTTGCTTTGCCCATGATGCGCAGATTGACGGAATACAGTGCGATCATGGTGAGAATCCCTGCGAGCAACGCGTTTACTTTCCCTTTGGTATGCAGGACTCCGGTAAAAGCCCCGGCCAAACAGCCGACAACGAATGCAATCGCTGTGGCTATAAATGGATTGTAGCCGCCGATGATCAATTTGGCTGCCACCGCTCCGCCGAGGGCAAAGCTGCCGTCTACAGTCAGGTCAGGTACATTTAGGATGCGAAAGGTCAGGTACACGCCGAGGGCCAGTATGCCAAACAACAGGCCCTGCTCGATTGCACCCATTAATGCCAGATTCATGAAGGAGTCCCCCTGTTGCTTTTATTGCTCAAATACTTCCCCAGCTCGGTCGAGCATGCTTTGCGGAAGGGTAACACCCATTTTTTCCGCTGCTTTTTTATTGATGACGAGCTTCATTTCAGCTTGCGTCTCTACTGGCATATCCCCTGGCTTCGCTTCGCCTTTCAGGATTTTGGTTGCCATATCTGCTGTTTGCGCACCCAATTTGGTGTAATCGATACCGTATGTTGCAATCGCTCCGCTCTTCACGGAGTTTTCTTCACCTGCGATGACCGGGATTTTTTGGTCTTCGCCTACACTAAGTACTGCTGCGATGGAGGAAACAACCAGGTTGTCTGTCGGTACGTAGAACGCATCTACCTTTCCAACCATCGATTCAGCTGCCTGCTTCACTTCCGTCGCGCTGGAAACCGCTGCTTCGCGGATGGTCAGGCCTACCTTGTCTGCTACAGCCTTGGCTGCGTCTACCTGCACCTTGGAGTTTACTTCACCGGAGCTATAGATAATTCCTACAGAAGCCGCGTTCGGATTGATTTCCTTGATCAGCTTCAACTGCTCTTCCACCGGGTTCATGTCGGATGTACCTGTGACGTTGCCCTCAGGTTTGTCCATGGATTTGACCAGACCCGCTTCGACAGGATCTGTCACGGCTGTAAAAACAATCGGAATTTCCTTACTAGTCTGAACTGCAGCTTGAGCGGTCGGTGTTGCGATGGCGAGGATCAAATCCACCTTGTCTGTCTCGAATTTTTGTGCGATGGAAATGGCTGTGTCCATGCTCGCCTGAGCGGATTTGTGGTCAAATACAACCTGCTTGTCCTGCTCATAACCATTTTTCGCCATTTGCGCAATAAATCCTTCTCGCGCTGCATCCAAAGCTGGATGTTCTACAAATTGCGCAATCCCGATGGTAAGCTTTTTCTCTTCCGGAGCTGGAGCCGGAGCGTTGGCTGCTGGGGCCTCTGGTTGTTGCGAATTGGTGTTCGCTGGAGCGCCGCTTTGCTGTCCACATGCGGTAGCGGACAAAAGTAAGAGAGGAATAAAAAAGCGCCCTACCATTTTCATCGGATTTTTTCTCTGTTTTACCATTTTTCCATAACCCCCACTTCTCAAATTTAGTTAATCGTATCATGACAAAAACGATTTTAAAAGATGTAAAAAAAAGAGAGCACAAGGCTCTCTTTACTTTATGAGTTCTTTCGCTTGTTGTTTAAGCGCGTCTGTAATAGTGAGTCCGAATTTTTCCGCTGCCGTTTCATTGATGTAGAGGTCCGCGGTTTTGGAAATTTCGACTGGTGTTTCGGCAACTGTCTGCCCTTTGAGGACGCGAGCAGCCATTTCACCCGTTTGCACTCCCATTTTGTAGTAATCAATTCCGTACGTCGCGACAGCACCGCGTTTGACGGTATCTGTATCAGAAGCGAAGACCGGAACCTTGTTCGCTTCAGCAGCACCAAGCACAGCTTCAAAAGAAGAGACCACCGAGTTGTCGATCGGAATGAAAATCGCGTCTACCTTCCCGACCAATCCCTGGGCCGCGATCTGAATTTCGGACATTTGCGAGGTTCCCGCCTTGACCAGCTCTACCCCGGCCTTTTTGGTCGCTTCCTCCAGATCCTTCACCTGCACTTCAGCGTTTACCTCTGAAGTAGTATAGATGACGCCCAGCTTTTTCAGCTCAGGCAGGAATGTCTTGATCAATTCAAGCTGCTGTTCCATCGACACTTTGTCGGATGTTCCCGTCACATTGCCCTCAGGCTTTTCCAGGCTGCTCACCAGCTGTGCGGAGAGCGGATCTGTCACCGCGCTGAATACGACTGGCTTGTCTGTAATCGCTTTGGCCGCCGCTTGTGCGGATGGCGTCGCAATCGCGATCACGATATCTTTATGATCACCCGAGTACTTCTGGGCAATCGTAACGGCATTGTTCATATCGGCATGCGCATTTTGGTAATCGACGGCTAAGTTCTTGCCGTCTTCATAGCCTGATTCCTTCAGTCCGTCCAGAATCCCTTGACGAATGCTATCCAAGGCCGGATGCTCGACAAATTGGGTCAAGCCCAGCTTTACAGTCTTTGTCTCCCCTGCTGCAGGTGTTTCAGTTTGAGTTTGAGTTGGCGTTTGCGGTTGGGCTGCCGGCTGTGATCCACCGTTCGATCCCGCTCCACATGCTGCCAAAGTCAACGACAGCAATGCTGCCATTACAAAACTGCTTGCTCTTCTCATCTCTGGTTCCTCCTCTAGTCTCTGCTCCACTCTTTTATCTACAAAAGCTTTGTCCTATTATAGCACACTGTGCAACTTTGAAAAGAATTTTTGCAAACTTTCTTCTCTCGTACCCTACTGCTCCTCGGTCGCTTCTGCGGTATCCGGCTTCGGCGCCAAGCGTGTGACCTGAACGCGTGTAATCCGGTAGTGATCGACTTCCTCGACCATAAATTGCCAATTCCCCTCGCGGATCAGATCGCCTACCTTCGGGGTATGATCGATCTGCGTGTAGATCCAACCGGCCAGCGTGTCCACTTCGTTGGAGGTCAGTTCGATGTCCAAGTAATCGCTGACCTCCTCCAGCAGCATCCGTCCGTCCAGGGAGAGAATCCCGTCCTTTCGTTCCACTTCAGGACGCTCATCGTCGAATTCATCCTGGATGTCTCCCACGATCTCTTCCATTATATCTTCCAGTGTGACCAGTCCGGCCGTTCCGCCGTATTCGTCAATGATGATCGCCATCTGTCCGCGCTGCTTTTGCAGCATTGTCAGCAGGCGGCTGATGGAAATCGTCTCAGGGACGCTGAGAATCGGGCGCATCAGCGTTTTGATATCCGTTTTCTCCCCCTGCAGCACTCCAGTCAGCAAATCCTTGATATGCAGGCTTCCGACCACATGATCCTTGTCTCCGTCTACCACCGGGTAGCGGGTGAAATGTCCAGTCTGCACCAGTCGGACATTTTCCTCAAAGGAATCGTGGATATTCAGCACGATCATATCGGTGCGCGGAACCATGATCTCCCGGGCCATCGTTTCCGAGAAATCGAAAATATTGTCTACCAGCATCAGCTCCGTCTGGTCGATCAAACCGCTTTTATGGCTTTCGTTGACCAGAATCCGGATTTCCTCCTCGGTATGCGCTTCCTGATGGGGCTCCATAGAAAGATGAAAGAGGGAGAGAAAGCGAAAGGCCGACCAGTTCAAAAATACGATAAACGGATACATGACCTTGTGAAAAAGCTGGATGGGTCTGGCTACGTTCATGGCCACCCACTCCGTCCGCTGAATCGCAAACGTTTTGGGAGCCAGCTCGCCCAAGACGATATGTAAAAAGGTAATGACGGAAAACGCCAGTATAAAGGAAATGCTGCCAACCAAGGTCTCGTTCAGGCCAAAGTAATGAAAGACCGGGTGCAGCAGGTGAGCGACAGCCGGTTCACCCAGCCAACCAAGTCCCAAGGAAGCCAGCGTGATCCCCAATTGACATGCTGACAAATAGGCGTCCAAATTTTGGAGAACCTTCTCTACGCTGCGCGCCCGAACTTCTCCCTCTGCCACTAATTGGGCGATCCTCGACTCCCGTACCTTGACGATCGCGAACTCTGTGGCGACAAAAAAGCCGTTGAGAAGCACGAGGACTATCACCATGAAGAGATTGAACAATGTCCCCCACCATTCCATGATCTGCCTCCTCCTTTCCACGGGACTTTGGTTATTGTTTCCCACCATGGGACAAATGTTACCGCTTCGTTTTTCTTTCTTTTCCCGATTGTGTTACCATCAGACTGAGTATATATATGTCCTTTTTTGAGGTGAGTCTCTTGTCTTACCGTCCGGATATGCCCATGATCGTGCAAAGTGACCGTACTATCCTGCTGGAAGCGCAGCATCCTTCCTATGAGGAAGCGAAGCAGGCAATCAGCGGTTTTGCGGAGCTGATCAAAAGTCCTGAATACATCCATACCTACCGCATTACTCCGCTTTCCCTGTGGAATGCAGCTGCAAGCGGAGGCACATCCGAGGAGATCTGCGCTGCTCTTGGCAGGTACAGCAAATACGGGGTGCCGCCCTCAATCATCAGTGAGATCACGGAAACGATGCGTCGCTACGGCTTGATCCGCCTGGAAAAGTCGGGTGAGGACCTGCTTTTGACCTCTGAGGAGTCTTGGCTGCTGGAGGAGCTGACTGGCTACAAAGCCATTCGGCAGCTGCTGACCGAGCAAATCGATGAAGGCAAAAAAAGCTATGTGGTGAAGCCCTTTTACCGCGGGCTGATCAAGCAGGAGCTGATCCGCCTTGGCTATCCCGTAGAGGATCTTGCCGGCTATGCTCCCGGGGAGCCTTGTCCGCTCAGTCTGCGTGAGACGACGCGGCAAAATAAGCCCTTTTCGCTTCGTTCCTATCAAAAAGAAGCCGTCGACGCTTTTTACGCAGACGGCAGTCCGACTGGTGGCAGCGGGGTGCTGGTTCTCCCCTGCGGGGCAGGAAAAACGGTGATTGGTTTGGGGGCCATCCATCAGCTCCAGACGGCTACTCTCATTCTGACTACCAATTCGACATCTGTGCGGCAGTGGATTGCCGAAATTTTGGACAAAACAAGTCTTGATCCTTCGCTGATTGGCGAATACACTGGTGATCGCAAGGAAGTGAAGCCGATCACAGTCGCAACCTATCAAATCTTGACCTATCGACCCAGCGCCAGCGAAGATTTCCCCCACCTGACACTCTTTTCTAAGCGTGATTGGGGGCTTATTATATACGATGAGGTGCATTTGCTGCCCGCGCCTATTTTTCGTGTCACCTCCGGAATTCAAGCGACTCGGCGTCTCGGTTTGACTGCCACGCTGGTGCGCGAGGACGGCCGGGAGGAAGATGTCTTTACTTTGATTGGGCCGAAAAAATACGAGGTTCCATGGAAGGAACTGGAGAAAAGAGGCTGGATCGCAGAAGCGTGCTGCCGGGAAATCCGGCTGCCTTTTGAACCAAAGTGGCGGGAAGCCTATGCCCGTGCCACAACTCGGCAAAAGTTCCGGATTGCGGCGGAAAATCCCCGCAAGCTGGAGGTGGTTCGCCACTTGCTGGAGCAACACGCTGACGACCAGGTGCTGATCATCGGCCAATACGTAGACCAGCTGCACGAAATGGCGGATGCTCTCTCGCTGCCGCTGATCACCGGGAAGGTTCCGGAAAAAGAGCGAATCCTTTTGTACGAGCAATTCAAAAAAGGGGAATTGAAGCGTCTTATCGTCTCCAAGGTTGCCAATTTCGCTGTAGACTTGCCGGATGCGAACGTCGCGATCCAGATTTCCGGTACGTTTGGCTCCAGGCAGGAGGAGGCACAAAGATTGGGGCGAATCCTGCGTCCCAAAGCGGATGCGAACCAGGCACATTTTTACACGCTGGTGACCCGCAACACGCGGGAGCAGGAGTTCTCTATGCACCGTCAGCTTTTTCTCGCAGAACAAGGATATCCATATGAAATTATAGAAATGGAAACGCTGGTATGAAACGTTTAAAAGCAGCCAGCGTCTCATAGAGGGAAGGGAGGCCGGAGATTCAATGCAATCCGACGCCGAAATCATTCAACGGATTCTGCAAGGCGACATCGAGGGGTATCGGGATCTGATCCAGCGGTACCAGCATATGATCTACGTATTTATCTACAAAATGGTGAATAACCGCACGGATGCGGAAGATCTCACGCAGGAAGTGTTTGTCAAAGCGTATGAAAAGCTTTCAACCTTCCGCGGCGACAGCCAGTTCTCTTCCTGGCTGCATACACTCGCTCGCAACAAGAGCATCGACTTTCTGCGCCGCCGCAAATTTCATGACTCTGATGAGCAATTGGCTTTCGTCCCTTCACAGACCCGTGATGAATCTCCGCAAGAGTCATTGATGAACAAGGAACAGCGGCGAGAGATCGAAGAAGCGTTTGCCCTTTTGTCAGATTCCTATCGTGAGGTGATCGTGCTTCGTTGTACGCATGAATATCCGTTTGAAAAGATTGCTTCACTGCTCGGCATTGCCGAGTCTACCGCCCGTGTTCGCTATTTGCGTGCTCGCCAGGAACTAGCAAAACTGTTAACCCGCAAGGAAGGGGGGCTCGTACATGAACTGCCAGGCATTTAGAAACGCATGGATAAACGATACAGACAACGACGACTTGTTCTCGCATATTGAAACCTGTGAGGCGTGCATCACGTGGATTGAAACGCAGATGGCAAGCGATGAGGAGGTGCAGTTCTTGAAAGAGATACCGTCACCGCCTGCGAACCTGGAAGAGAGGATCATGCAAGCGATCTATCAGGCCTCCGATCAAACTGCGCCACCGTTAGCGGCAACCATACCGCTCCCATCGGCGGCTCCTGCTGCCAATGCAAAAGGCAAAAAGCGCACAAAAGGCTTCCCTTCATACGCCTGGGTGAGCGCAGCAGCCGTCCTGCTCGCAGTCGGCGTGGTCGGCTACCAGCAATTGTCTGTACCCGATCAGTTCCAGACAGCGGCGGAACCGGTCAACAATCAGGCTGAAAGCAGTGCCCAAATCGCCATGAGCGCTCCGCAAGCAAGCCCCGCTGCAGATGCAGCGCCGGAAAATACAGAGACTCAAGCAAGCGGAGGCAGTGAGCCGCAGCAACAAGTCCAGGAAATGCTAAAGGAAAATGGAGATCAACCACCTGAATCGGCAGCATCAGTCGGGATTGCAGCCGCACCTCCTGTGCAAGAAAAGCAGGTCCAAGCTCCAGCAGCAGCCAAAAACGGACTGGAAGCCGGAATCGCGATGGCTGGTCCCGGACGCGGCACGCCAAAAGAAAACCGCGGCTTGATGGCACGAGACGGAACACCGAAACCAGTTGCTGAGCCTGTGGTCAAAAAAGAGGCAGCACCATCCCAAAGTGAAGCCGCCATGACCCAAATGGAAGACAGGCAAGCTGCAATGGAGCATTCGGAGATGAGCTTGGCTGCCGCCGCATTCGTCCATGAGCCCGTCTATGCAAGGACTGGCGATCCAGATGCGGACATGAGCATGATGATGGAAGCAGATACAGGGACAGCGAAATCTTTGGTCGGCCCTCCTTCACCTGCTGCTGACAGCACTCCCATCACGCTGTCCACTTTTACGGACGTGGAGACAGCCGTACAAGCATCGGATATGCCGGTGCCCGTCCTGGCTGAAGCACCAGAAGGATTTGCCATGAGCGGCATCTCCATTCGCTACGAATCGGAAACTAGTCAACATGTAGCGCTTCTTCTGGCGGATTACCAGCGCAACCAGGACTGGATCAAAATCGAAGTAGTCCGAAATAAGGATGGAAAGCGAAGCCTCTCCATTCCGGGAACCTTTACGGCTACGCACCTGTTCTCTGTGAACAACGAGCAGGCCATCGGCGTCTCGTATGAAAAACAGCCAAAACAAGAAACCACAGCACAGCACGCTGTTCACTTTAACGCTTCGGCTGGAGACCAGTCGCTGTACGTCGTCCTGACTGCTCATGGCATCTCTCTGGATGAGTTGATGGAGCTGTCCAAAAAGATGACCTGGAAGCCGTAAACGCGAGAAAATAAAAAAAGGACACGCTCTGCTTTTGGATGAAGCAGTGACGTGTCCTTCTTTTTTCTTGAAGACAAAGCGGTTAGGGCATGAGGGTCAGCAGACCGTAAGCGACAGCAGCTGTCAATATCGCACTCCAGATGATGATTCCAATCGCCATCCAGAGCATCAGCCTGCCTGTCGGCGCTCCCAGGGAAATCCCGATGGCAGCCCCCAAAGGCGCACCTGTCAACAGTGGTGATAGCAGCCCCAGTCCGATCACACCGTACTTTTCCCAAATGCGTGCCATGCGACCTTTTTGGCCTTCCTTCTGCGCGACCCGCTTGAGCAGCCAAGCACGCAGCGAGCCTCCCAAATAGATGACGATCGCCCCGCTGGCAATAGCCCCCGCTCCACTCAACACCCCCGTTGTGACAGGGGATAACTGCAGGACAAATCCAAGTGGAATGCCTGCCCACAACTCGAGCATCCCCGTCCCGAAGACACTCCCCCACTTCCATAGCACATCCAACAAAACAACGCTCTCCTCTCGTTGCCGATTCCTATTCCTCCCTAAGAGAGTACGATTCATATGGAAAAGAGTTTCCCTTTTCGCTAGGAAGTGACGTCGCGGCGGATAAACACCGTATAGGCTACAACGAGTGAGGCAACAGCCCATACACTGAGGACGGTCAGCGAGAATGGGAGCGTCATGCCCGCGATCGGAGGCAGTGTGCCATTGAGATAGTCGGTCAGCTCCAGATTGACGATAAACAGGTATTTGGACGCTTCCCAGGATGATGCCATCTGCGTCAGGATCATGCCGCTGATCAAGGCCGCCATCATGATTCCCATCCCTGCGGCAGCGCTTCTCACCAGCACGGAGACCATGAAAGTCACCGTCCCGACGACCACGCAGACAAACCACCCCAGCCCGTATTGCAGCAGCAGGAACTGCCACTGGGGAAGCATAAACACATTTGAGGTATCCAGCTCGCTTCCCTGCACCTGAAAACCGGTCAGGATCGGCAGGTTCCAGCCCGAGTACCCAAAGACGATTCCAGAGATCAGATACGCCAGAATCAACGTCATAAGGACCGTCAGCGAAGTGAACAGGACCATGGTAATATATTTGCTGGTCAACACCTTCCAGCGCCGCACAGGACGAGTCAGAAGCAGCTTGATCGTCCCTTCGCTGAATTCTGCCGAGACGAGATCGACAGCCAAGACGACGATAATCATAGGCAAAAACATGGTGATGGCCTGATCCATAAATCCTCTGGCGAAGGTCGGCCCTCCCGGAGCCATCGGATCGATATCGTGATCCAGATAATACTGCTGCTGCTGGATTCGTATCTTGATCAAGTCCCGCCATTCCTCGGGCAGGCGGCTGGAGGCAAGACGGTTTTGCATATCCACGATCTGCTGGGTCAGCAAGGGCCTCCAATCGCTCGTGCCCATCCGCTCCTGTGCTGTTACCACAGAACGGTACTGAGCATACGTAAAGATCGGGATGAGGATGGCCAGAATCAGCACGACGACCAAAAAACGGCGTCGACGCAGCAATTTGATCGTCTCGTTTTGGACGAGGTCCAGCATGCTAGGATTCATCCGCTCCACCTCCTCCCGTCACCGTCAAGAACAGATCCTCGAGTGACATGGTTTTGGTCGCGATCCCCCGAACGGGGACGCCCGCTTCGACGAGAGCCTGGTTCACTTCGCTGACCCGCTCTGCCTGCATGCGGCATTTCAAACGCTCTTCACCGATCTGCCAGACCTGCGTGACGACTGGCAAGCCGCGAAGGACATCCATCCCTTTTTTCAAATAGTCCGGGTGAAGCGTCCAATCCACCTGATCCGCAAATTGTGCCATCAGCTCTGTTACCAGACCCACAGAGATGACTTTTCCCTGATTGATGATCGCCACACGGTCGCACATCATCTCGATCTCGCTCAACAGATGGCTGGAAATAAAGACAGCCAATCCTTCTTCCTCGGCGAGACGTCGGATGAACTGACGCAACTCGCGTATGCCCGCCGGGTCCAGTCCATTGGTCGGCTCGTCAAGAATGAGGATCTTGGGCTGATGCAGCAAGGCTTGGGCGATTCCCAGCCGTTGCCGCATGCCCAAGGAGTACGTTCTGACCTTGTCGTCGATCGCTCGCTCCAGATCGACGAAGCGGATGATCTCTTCGATCCGCTCCTTGGGAATCCCGCCGCTCATGCGGGCGAATTGCTCCAGATTTTCTCTTCCTGTCATAAACTTGTACAGCTCCGGATTTTCTACGATGCAGCCTACCTGTGCGATCGCTTGCGGGAATTGGTCGCGGATGGAAATGCCGCCAATGCGTATATCTCCTCCATCGGCAGACGCCAGTCCGACGAGCATTCGAATGGTTGTCGTTTTTCCTGCTCCATTGGGCCCGAGAAATCCGAACACCTCTCCCGCATAAACATCAAAGGTCATATCGTGAATGATCGGTTTGCCTCCGATCTTCTTTTGCAAATGATTGACGGATAGCACTACCTCAGCCAAAATGCGTCCTCCTGTCCAGGCTGTATCGGGTCAACTGCCGCCAGACAGCCTGATTGTGGTACACTGAAAGAAAGTAGATGTCCACCCATATTATAACATGTACGATCAGCAAATACGTGAACAGGAGGTTACGTGATGCGCATATCCGGACAGCTCCTGTGGCGCACAGCAGGCTTCTTTTCTCTCCTATCCTTCCTGCTTTTGGCCACAGGCTTTTTCCTCGCGCTCCAGCCGCAGGTCTTGGCACCTTCCAAAGCCCCATCTCCCTCGCAAGCTGTTATACCCGCTGCTCCGCCAGCAGCTGAAGGCATACATAAAGTCGTGGCGCTCGGGGATTCCCTCACGCGCGGGGCAGGAGATGCCAATGGCCAAGGCTATGCAGGTCTTGTTCGGCAGGCGCTGGAGAAAAAAAGCAAGCAACCCGTCACCTTTACCAATCTGGCGATCAATGGACAAGAATCCCCGGATCTGCTCAAGCAACTCTCCAAGGATCAGGTGAAATCCCTGCTTGCAGAAGCGGATCTGATCCTGTTTACCATTGGCGGCAATGATCTCTTCAAGCAAACGGGCGGCCTATATATGATAGAGAAAGAAAAATTGGCCGCAGCTACGAAGGAGCTCACGGCCAACTATCAAGAAATTCTCCGGCAGATTCGCGCCCTGAACAAAAAAGCGCCGATCATCTACACATCTTTGTACAATCCATTTGGCAATACAGAAGCAGCTGCCGAGACGATTATGCCCGTACTTGACTGGAATGCAGCGGCGGTGCAGATCTCGGCTGACTATTCACAAGTATTCGTGGTCCCGACCTACGACCTTTTCCAGAACAAGGAAAGCGAGTACCTGTTTACCGACCATTTCCATCCGAACGCCGCCGGATACGCACGGATCGCGGAGCGGATCATGCAGGCACTAGAGTGATTCGCTGCGGGAGTAATTGATCGATCTTCCGGTGCTTAGGAGAAAAGCGCGCTGACCCGCCCAGTGAAACACGCTGCTGACCAGCGAGAAGGCAGCGACGACCAGGAAAAGCACGGTGCCGTCATAGGCAGCGAGCAGCAGGCCGCCAAGCCACGGCCCGATAAACTGCCCGAGATTGCTGAAGCTTTTGGCACCGTAGTAGCTGCCGCGCATCTCCTCCGGTGCCATCCGGTCGATCAGGACGTCCCCCGAGGTAAAGGTCAAAATCTCCCCGAAGGTGAACAGGATCATCGCAATAATAAAAATCCACCCTGTGGCGGCGAATGCAAAGCCAATGTCCCCGAGCGCGTACATGATGTTCCCCACCACGATTGCTGTGAGTGGGGTTCGTTTTTCAGCCCACGACGTCAGCGGCATTTGCAGCAGCACTACGACAATGGCATTGACGCTCATTAAAATGGCAAACAGCTCGACGCCGTTCGGAATGCTCAGCTCGACGTACTTGGCGAGAGTCGTGGACATCTGCGAGTACCCGATGGCCCCGAGCACCCCGGCAATCATGTAGAAACGGAAAGCCTTGTCATGAACGACGACCCGAAACGCGTGTCCAAAGGTGACGTGCTCTTTCTTCTGACCTTCAATGGTCTTGATGCCGAACCGGTTGAGCAAGCCCTGCAGGCTGATCACATAGATCAAGTAGATCGCCGCTGTACAAAGGAAAGGCAATGCTACAGAGGATTTTGCCAGTACCGCGCCTGCAATCGGCCCTACTGCCACTCCCACGTTGATCGCTGTATAACGCAGACCGAATACACGAAAGCGTTTTTCCTGTGGCGTCACATCAGCCATCAACGCCTGAGAGACAGGCTCATAGAAAGAGCGGCAAAGTCCTCCTGCCATGTTGAAAAGAAGCAGCAAAAGCGGATTTTTCGTCACCGCAAAGCCGATAAAGACGAGTGTCCAGACATAGAGCGCGCCGATCATGACGCGCCTGCGGCCGATCCTGTCTGACAAGGTTCCCGCGATAAAGCCCCCTACGGTTCCCGCCAAGGCTCCGGCACCGATCATCATGCCAATCGTCGCCAGGTCCAAATCCGTATTGTTGGACAGGTATAAAAACAAAAAGGGCATGCTCATCGAACTGGCCGCCCGGACAAAAACGGTACCGACTACGAGCGACCAGACAATGGGGTGGAACTCCTGAATCATTTCTTTGATCTTGCGCATGGAATCTCTCTCCTCACAACTGTACTGCTGAATGCTCCCAGCAGAACAGATGCTCTGCATTTAACCCATTGTAGTGAGGGGAGAAGGTTTCGTCAATCACCATTCAAACTTTTTTGAATGTTAAATATCGATTTTTCCAATTTGTTCTCCCTGTTCATTCCATTTGACTGCCCGGTAGCAGTTGTCATGATAAAACGTAAACCAGGCTCCTCGCTGCATCCCTTCCTTGATCCACTTCTCTTTGGCGAAGATGGAGTCCATCGGGTAGTCGTCGTACGCCATCACCCAGAGCGGGTTCTGGTGGGCATGCGTCGGCATGATGTCCGCCAAATGCAAGATCAACTGCCCCTCGCTCTCCATCAGCACGATGGCATGTCCCTGGCTGTGGCCGCCAGTATGAATCAGCGTAATCATGCCGGGAATCAATTCATGGCTCTCCCCGTATGTTTTCACCTGGTGTTCGATAGGACGCCAGTTATCCTCCCAGTAGGTGTTGCGCGAGCGGATATTGGGCTCCCGCATCTCCGCCCACTCCAGCTCCTGCACGTAGATCTCGGCATTCGGGAAGGTAGAGACCAGCTTGTCATCCTGCCATTTTACCAGGCCGTTTACATGGTCGTAGTGCATATGGGTCATGATCACGATGTCGATGTCTTCCGGGCTCAATCCCTTCTTGGCGAGACATTCGATCACCTGGGATTCCTCGATCAGTCCGAAGTTCCGTTTTTGCTTTTCAGTCAACCTGCCGTTGCCCAGCCCTGCTTCAATCAAGAGACGCTTTCCATCCACCTCGATCAAGATCGGGTCCGAACGCAACGGAATCTGGTTCAGCTCGTTGGCAGGATAACGCTTGCTCCACAATGGTTTTGGCACTACGCCAAACATAGCTCCGCCATCCAATTGGGTCATGCCGCCATTCAGCCAGGTAAATTTCAGCTTGCCTACTTGCCATTCTGTCAATTTCATCTTCTTTCCCCTCGCTTTTACTCTTTTTTCTTTTTTCCCATTATGGTTGTCCAGCGTGAAAGCTTCAATAGAAAAAAGCACCCCGAATGAGGTGCTACCCTTTTTCTTCCACACATACCCTTCTTGCGGCCGGGGCGATCTCCAGCAAAAGATCGCTTGATACGGCCTGCACGGTCACATCTGAATCGGATTTCCTGTGGTGCAAATATAGTTGTGCCACCTTTTCACTCTCACGATATATGCTGATCAGGGTTTTCAATGGGTCTGCGCTTCCACCAGCGATGATTTTAAAGCCTGGGGCAATCGAAAACGTCCAGCCCTCCACCTCAACCACTGAAGCAGTCGAGTACAGGAAGTGGCGTTTTCCCAAAAGTATGCCGTTATGATTCATCAAGGCGAGTGCCCCCAATCACATGATTTTTCATGATACTCTACTCCTATATTGCAAGAATCAAAGGAAGATGAAAAGTCTTTCGACAAAAGATCTTATTAAATGACACGACCTATGGATGATCCTTCCAAAATAGCCCGTTTGGCATCCAATTCACCCGCTTCTTTCGCCCCACCGATCAGATGGACCGGGAGACGCCCGTTCAATTCATGAAAGAGACGGTCGTTGGAAGTTGCGCCTGCCGCAATCACGACGGTGTCCGCTGGTATCAGCCGTTCCTCTTCGCCCTGCTTGATGACCACGCCATCCCGAGTAATTTCACGATACTCGATCTGTGTCAGCATGTCTACACCATGCTGTTTCAGATTGGCCAATACAGCCCAGCGTGTGGTTTTTCCAAGTCCTGTGCCGACATGTTTTCCACGGCGCAGCATGATTACCTTGCGTCCGCTCTGCTGCATTCGCTGTAGTGCTCGAGCGTCGAGAATGCGGTAGTCCAGCAGGTATTGTGCCGCTTGCGGGCTGATGGATTCGTCCTGAACGAGCAGATGGGACAGATCGCAGGCAATGCCTCCAGCGCCTACGATCGCTACACGCTTGCCCGCTTTGGCTTGCTTTTCAAATACTTGCGCATAGCTGACCACATGCGGCAGATCGATTCCGGAGATGTCGGGACGTCGTGGAATGACCCCCGTCGCGATGACAGCTTCATCAAATCCTTCAGCGAGAAGAGCATCAGCCGAGGCCTTAACCCCAAGGCGCAATTCGACGCCCAGCCGGTCAAGCTGCGTCCGGTAATAGCGCAAGGTTTCGTTGAATTCCTCCTTGCCTGGGACCTGCCTGGCGTAGTTGAGCTGCCCACCGATCTGTTGCTGCTTTTCGAAGACCACCACCTGATGCCCTCGCTCCGCCAGCACCCGCGCCGCCTCCAGTCCTGCTGGGCCTGCGCCGACCACTGCCACCTTTTTCTTTACTGCCGTCGGCACCAGCGCCCATTCCTTCTCCCGTCCCACCTCGGGATTGACGAGACAGGAAGCCACTTTGCCGTCAAAGATATGATCGAGACAAGCCTGATTGCAGGCGATGCAGGTATTGACCTCATCAAAACGTCCCTCGGCGCTCTTGCTCACAATCTGCGGGTCGGCAAGGAACGGCCGTGCCATCGAGACCAGATCGCACCGCCCTTCCTCGAGAATCTTCTCAGCCTGTCGCAGGTCGTTGATCCGGTTGCTCGCAATGACGGGGATGGTGACGGCCTGCTTCACCTGCTGGGCCACCCAGACGTATGCGCCGCGCGGAACCATCATGGCAATTGTCGGAACCTTGGACTCATGCCAGCCGATTCCGACATTCAGCGCGTCCATGCCCGCCTCCTCAAGCATCGCAGCAAATCGCAGCGTCTCCTCCATGGACGTACTCTCCGGCATCAAATCAAGACCTGACATGCGGAAAATGACGGTATACCCTTCGCCTACGGCTTGCCGTACTCGCTTAGCTACCTCCACTCCAAAGCGGGCGCGTCGCTCAAAATCTCCACCCCAGGCGTCTTCGCGATGGTTGGTGACCGGGGATAAAAACTGATTGATCAGATACCCCTCCGATCCCATAATCTCAACGGCGTCAAAGCCAGCCTTTTGCGCTCGAACAGCACCATCCGCAAAAGCCTGAATCGTCATTTCGATCTCATCTGCCGTCAATTCGCGTGGAGCCCAGCGGTTGATTGGCGCTTGCAAGGGAGAGGGAGCCACCGGGTCCAGGCCCGTCGCATCTTTGTATGCATAACGGCCCGCATGGAAGAGCTGCAGCGCGATTTTGCCGCCCTCCTGGTGAACCGCCTCAGTAATCAGCGCCCAGGAAGGGATTTGGTCATCCCCATAGACATGGCAATACTCATCGCCCATTCCACCTTCCGGCAGCACTGCTGCGCCGCCCGTGACAATCAAGCCAGCCCCGCCTCGCGCCCGCTGCGCGTAAAAGGCTGCCAATCTTTCTACTCCAGCCTCCAATTTTTCCATTCCAACGTGCATCGAGCCCATCATGATGCGATTGCGCAGCTCCATACTTCCAAGATAGACGGGTTCCAATGCCTTAGCGAGTTTCATCGTCATGACCCCCAATTACGAATGAATGTTCATTCATTCCTCTTTCCTTTCTTTTTTCTCTGCATCACGCCGAAATTCCTTCCCCCTTTCTTCCCTACCGAGAAATAAACGGCATTTCCAGTATCTATATACATGAACACACGAAAAAAAGCCGAGAATTCTCTCCCTCGGCTTTATCCCCATCAACTTCCGTATTCAGGCAGGCAAGCGAACCAGCTTCCCCAGATCTTTCGCGAAACGATCAAGCAGGTCATTCCACTCCTGTACGGCTTCTTCAGACCCGCTCGCTGGCATTTGTACAAGAAAGTGATAGTCCAGCACGATCGATTGTTCTGCCAGTTGCTCCCGTTCCAGGAAGCGCTTTTTTTCGCTTAAGGAAATTTCGGGAACGATGCATTTGGCTTGCTCCCAGATGTGAAACTTCACTTCGTCAGACAATGAGCCGCTCCATTCCATCTCCACTTCTACCTCGCAGCTTTCTTCATCTGGCATCAGGAACAGATGGATCGTCGCAGCTGGCTTGCCTTCCGTTTCTTCTTCCATAAAAGTCAGCATAATTTCCCTAATCTCCGTATCCTCCAAAAGGGAGCGCTCGGAGCGCAGCACAATGTCCGTAATCACACCCTGCTCGGACAAGAGCCCGTTTAGTTGCTCAGTCAGGTATTGCAGCATCCATAAATCCGCCTCTCCTATGTTCCTTCGCCCTTCAGTATACCACGAGCAAGATGCAGAAAGCAGAAAAAAACCCCTTTCAGGAAGGGGTTGGCGTATTATTGACATTCTTCTTGTTCATGAATTCAGACAGCCATGCACGGCGCACTTCTTTATTGGGACAGTATCCGAGCACATAGCTTTCTCCCCGCATATATTTTTCCTTGATCCATTCTTTGTGTTTTCTAAAAAATGCGTGCTGGAAATCGATTGGCATCTGCTGATATTCTTCCAATGCTGAGGGATTCTGGAGAAAGAAATCTTCGTCATACACGAATTCTTCATTTTGCTGGCGGCTGATGAAATAAACAAAGGCTATCACCAGGAACAGATTCACCAAAAAAATCGTCATCCTAATCCCTCCAGTCAGATAAACAGTTGTCAGATTAATCTGTCTTGTCGTTATAGTATTATTGTATCACGTCTTTGGTGTTTTCTAAACCTCTCATTCACATGAAACAAGACAAAAAAACACCCGTTCATTAAAAACGGGTGTCTGTCTGTGCCTTGTCTTGGTTTGGCGTCGGTGTTTGTGTAATATCCTGACCTACCGGAGAGATAATATCCGGCGGCGGCAATACTTCGCCTTGTGGTGCCTGCGCGGGTGCCGTAGCATCTTGCGGGACTGTCTGTCCTTGAGCAGGCACGCCCTGCTCAGCTGACTCATCCACGTCTGGAGGAGGTGCCTGTTCAGTGGTCCCTTCCGCATTTGGAGAATCCGTTAGATTCGGATCTTGCTGAGGCATCTCGGCCGTATCATTCTTTTCTTTCTTCGGCTCTTGAGGCACAGTCTGTTTCTTTGTTGTTGCCGGCTTGTTCTTGGAGGATGCGGCCACCGCTTCCTCATTTTTGCCCAAAATCGGAGAATTGTTCAATGACGCCACGATCTTGCCCGACACGCCCATCTCCGTCTGAAGCGAGTTGCGAACGGCTTCCAGCTTTTCTTTTTCGAGGTATGTATATCCGCCGCTCCAGAAAGCTCCATTTTCAAGTGCAGTGACGGTATTGGCGTTGAATCCTTTGAAGTCGTATGCCAACCCTTTGATCTGATCTTTGGAGAGGTCTGTATGGATATGCTTGGCTCCGACATCCATGACAGTGAATACCTTCGTCAATCCTTCCAACGATCCTACCTTGTCCACAATTGCGCGGATGACTTCCTGCTGGCGCCGATTGCGGTCAAAGTCACTGGAGTAGTATTTCGTCCCGCGGTTGTCATGGCGATGTCTCACATAGCCCAACGCCTGCTCCCCGTTCAACAGCTGAACGCCTGGGTTGAGGTTGATATGGGTGTCGTCTGTCGGGTCGTCATAGACCAGCTTGCGGTCGACGTTGACCTCGACGCCGCCCAGCTCATCGATGACAGCCTTGAATCCATCAAAATCGATGGCGACATAGTGATCGATGGGAATGCCCAAAATCTCGCTCAATGTCTTTTTGGTCAAAGAAACCCCGTCTTCAGTAGGAATCTTGTTGTTTCGCTCAGCTTTGCGACGGTCAGCCTCGCCATTTGCATATACGGAGTTGATCTTGTGGTAATCGCGATACCCCGGGATTTTCACCCGTGTATCACGCGGTATGGAGACCATCGTGACCTTTTTTGTCTCCGGGTTCGCTACAGCCACGATCATTACGTCCGTGTTCATAGAGCCAGTCTCCGGGCGTGAGTCCATCCCGAGAACGACAAATGACAAAGGTTTGGTGGAAGAATAAGTAGGGTCGACATTTTGCGATACAGGAGAGGTAAACTGGTCATTCGGTTTTGTCACGGTATCCAGTGTGTTGTCAATTTTCCAATAAACAGCTCCGGCCACTCCACCGACCAGAAGCAGAACAAACAAGCTAAGAAAAACAAACCATCTGCGCAGCTTTCCACTGCGTCCCCTTTTCTTTTTTGGGGGAGCGGAAGCGCGTGTTCGAGTCATTCCTTGAGGTTGAGGCATGCGTATCAGTCTCCTTGTTCACGACGCTTTATCACCAAAAGAGTGGGAGGCACAAACGATTTGCAAGGTTGCCAATCGACAGGATGTACTAATTTTTTCTTCTGATGGTAAAACTCTGACTCCGGTATTGTACCACATCATTGTCTTCATTTGTAGAAAAATGTTCCTCCTGTTTACAAAATCCCTCGAAATTTCGGTCGATCAGCGTTGTGATCATAACTCTTCAACTACGTTATGAATAAACTGTATATTCCGGAATTAGAGGGATGACGTTGCGCTTTTCTAATGCTAGAGTAAGGAAAAAAACAAATACGGAGATGAAACCAGATGAGCGCCCCTGTAACCCATGCAACACCAGCAGCGAGCGCAGCTCCAACAGTCTACAGGATGTTGTTCGCAATCAGCCTTGCCCACCTGCTGAATGACGCCCTGCAGGCAGTTGTTCCTGCCCTCTTGCCCATTTTGGAGAAAAATCTCACTCTTTCTTTTACGCAAATCGGCATTATTATGCTTGTCATGAACTTCACGGCTTCTGTATTGCAGCCGGTCGTCGGTTATTTTACAGACCGCAAGCCACAGCCTTTTTTGACTCCTGTTGCTCTGTTGGTCTCAGGACTGGGCATGTTCTGCCTTGCTTTTGCCGGCCATTACGCCCTGGTTCTCCTAGCCGTCGCTTGCGTAGGGATCGGTTCGGCCGTTTTCCACCCGGAAGCTTCGCGCTTCGCCCATAAAGCCTCCGGCCCCCGCAGAGGTTTGGGACAGTCAATCTTTCAAGTTGGCGGCAACGCCGGGCAAGCCCTTGCGCCACTCATGACCATCCTCATCTTCGCCAACCTCGGCCAGGTCGGCGCTTCTTGGTTTTTGGTCCCGGCCGGGCTGGCAAGCGTCGTTCTCTTTTATGTCGCCACCTGGTACCGCGGCCAGGAGCGCTTGGTCAAAACGCCTGCGGCTCCTGCCAAGTACAGCCAAGGCAGCAAACGCATGCTGGCACTCGGCTTGCTCGTTCTGATCGTCAGTGTCCGTTCCTGGATGCATGTGGGGTATCAAAGTTTTTATCAGTTTTATTTGATGGATTTGAAAAATATGGCATATGCACAGGCGCAATTGGTCCTCTTCGGCTTTTTGCTCGCAGGGGCAGTCGGGACATTTCTCGGAGGACCGCTCGCCGACCGTTTTGGAAAACGGAATGTCCTGATCTTCTCCATGTTGGGCTCCTTGCCGCTGACGCTTCTGACACCGTATGTCAACGGAATTTGGACGTATCCGCTGCTCTTTCTTACCGGCTTCATCATGCTTTCCAGCTTTTCCGTTGCGGTTGTCTATGCCCAGGAGCTGCTCCCAGGCCGTATCGGGATGGTGTCCGGGCTGATTATCGGTCTCGCCTTTGGAATGGGAGGAATGGGCGCCCTGGCGTTGGGCTACCTCGCCGATCATTCCGGCATCAGCAGCGTCATCACGCTCTGCTCTCTGCTTCCGTTGGTCGGACTGCTGGGCTTGATGCTTCCCTCTGACCAGACTGTCCGCAATTGGACGAACGGCTAAAACATTAGCATAAAAAAAGAAGCTGGAGAAAAACGAATGTTTTTCCCCAGCTTTCTTTTTTATCCCTTAAATCAGGATGCCGACGGGCGCTCCCAGCAATTGCGCTACAACAGGCGGATAGAGCTCTGCGGAGCTGTATAGGCGCCAGCTTCCATCCTCTGTTTGGCCAAACAGCCCGAAAACAACCCAATCTGCTCCCAGCACCTGATTTGCATCGGCGTCAAGCATCAGCTTGATTTTCTCGCCATTTTGCCTTCTTGCCACCCAGCCATCCTTTTCGGTTCCGAGCAAGAGCAAGCCTTCCTCACAAACCTCCGCAAGCCCTGGAGACGGAGTCGCGTACAGATGCTGGTACGCTTCTTTTTCCAGGATCCCGCGCAGTCGATAAATCTCCGGCAAGGACTCCTTCAGTTCTGTAAACAATGGCTGCATCACGGCCGACAGCGAAGTGCCATTCTGCTTGTCCAGCCACTTGAAGAAGGCGGACAGGACCGACAGAAGATTGGTCGCCAACGTCTTCGTTACGGCGTCAGTGCGCGAATAAATATCATGAACGAGGAAGAAGGACAGATCCTCGCGCCGCAAGTGATCCCACTCAAAGGAAGGTCCAAATGCTCCTCTGACGAATGAACGGAAGTTGTTCATCACTTCATCGTACTTTTTGACAGTCGCTTCGGATTTGCCTTCTGTCATTTCGTGAACAAAGCGGTTCATCTCTGCCAGTCGCTCCGGAAGAATCGTGTAGACACTTTCCGGCAACCCCTCGATCAGCGGGCGGCGCAGCAGATTGAATACATGCAGACTGTCATTGTCCATAGTCAAACGTGGTCGCAGCAGATCCATCCGCATATAACGGGCGATTCCCTGCCCCAGCTTGCTGTCTTGCTCCATTTGGGACAGAAGGGACTCCAGCATCCCCTTCAGCTCCTGATTGTCTGATGCCGCCACCAGAACAGGGGCAAGCTCATCCAAAGCATCATGGCCGGTGACAAGCCACTTCTCTGCAAAATAGGTTTGGACAGCCCACTGCAGCACTTTCGGCGGCAACGTTGGCTCGCTGGTAATAAACAGGGTTCCTTGAGTCAGCTTGGAGCCTGTCGAGGTCAATACAGAGATCGTTTTTTCTTCCATCAGCCCATGAAGCTGCAACAGGCCTGCGATCTCCTCCAGCTCTTCTGGATACCCCTCCAAAAGAACCTGCCCATCCTGAACTAGGACTTCTGCCTGAACCTCGTACAGCTCCAGCAGGGCATCCTTCAGCCCGCGGAACAAATGCTCTTCCTTGCGACGGGCATACACCCAGATTTCTTTCCCGCTATCGCGCTTTTTCAATTCAAAGCTGCGCTTGGACTCAATCAGTTTGCGAAACTCCTCTGCATCCGCCAAAGGGAAACGGCGCTGCAGCAGGCTATTGGAGCCATGAGACTGGCGATCGGCTTCATTGCCAAACTGGACAATAAAACGGTATAACGACGGGGTGTAGATCCGTTTGGAGGCATCATCTGCAGCTTGCTGCACTTCAGGATGCTGCTGCAGCCACTCCATCAGCGGCTCCTTGATATGGGGCTGCAAAATGATGCTGCCCGAGAACAGCATATTCCGAAGCCCGAGATTCAGCAGGCGGCCGACGACAATTTGCCCTGGCTGAACCTGCAAATTGTTGGAGCGCAACAAATAATGCACTTCTCCGCTCTGCGGCTGACGCACAGTCAGGACATCGCGGTCTACCTCGACAATTTCATACGTATTCAGATGCAGACGGGCAAAAGCACGCCGCAGATCAGGCTCCATTCGACGTCCGTGCTGCTTGATGTAATTCTCAAGCAACGTCGTGTTGCCCGTTTTTTCATCGAGTACAAACCAGTTGAAGAAATGGGCAGCCCATTCGGGGCGCATCACACTTTCTTCCGGCAGACCAATCTGTTCGGCAAAGCGGTTCCGAGCCTCGGAAATCGCTTCATTGGTCACATGACCGCCGACAAAATGATTGAGCCGCTCTACCCAGCCCGCGTACTCCTTTTGCAGCTTCTGCTCGTGGCGACTACGCAGCTCGGTAATGGGCGTGACGACACCGCAGCATTTTTTGTATTTTTTCCCGCTCCCGCAGGGGCACAGTTCATTTCTACCAACAGACATAAGGGAATTGGATCTCCTTTCCAGCCCACGCGGCTTGCGTGGGGAATCCTGCACAATCCCCCAATCTTACCGCATTTTTCGTCAGGTGTTCAAGTATTCACGTTTATTTTCATGAGTGATTCCTACATCTCCGCGTTGTTCCCACTGTTCGATAAAGGTCTCCAGTCGGTTGATCCGCGTCTGGATGCGCTGTTTTTCACTCATGCATGCAGAAATTGCGGTGAGCTGGTTCGCAGTGAAGAGTTCCACCACTTCCTGCTCCATAACTTCAAGGCGAATCCGATAGCATGCGACAATCTCCCGCAGCAAGGCAAATCTTTGCTCCAACCGGATCGTAGCGCCCTGGTTACTCATTGCTGTTCACTTGCAGCCAGCACTTGTCGGATGCCAAGCGCGATTTGTTCGTTCTTATGTTTCTCTTTCATCAGGACTTCTATAGCTTGCATATTGCTTTGCTGAAAATGCGCGACGACTTCCTGGGACATTTCTGCATGGCGCAGCTCCAGGCGGTTGACCGCTTCTTCCAGCAGTTGTTGTACTTCCTGAAATACGGATTGGCTTTGAACATTATTCATGGTATGATCCTCCTTCATCTCTTTTAATACCTGGTGTTTTTTCTCATGCTGATTGATTTCCTCTGCAGAAACAAGATCAGGAACTGCGGCAGCCGCAACCTCCTGAGCAGCTAGGTCTGGTTCTTCTTCGTTGCCTGTGACCGTGATGTACAATGTGTCTCCATCGATTCGGAAGCGATCATCCAATCCTGGCAGAAAGGCAGCATCCACAGCCACCCCTACTTCCTGTTCCAAAAAATGGACAAGTGAGCGTGACGTCACCTGAGTGATGCCATTTTTTTCACAAAAGGCGAAAACCTGATCATTCGCCAGCGTCCATTCCGCCAAAAACCAGCGAGAGTCCCCTTGAAACTGGACAAATCTGGGGTCCCGCTCCAACTGCAACAGCCGTAACGTCTGATTCCAGCCAAACTGAGTATGCCTGCGAAGTTCTGCAACAATCTGTTCGACAAGCTTCGGAGTTTGGGTATCACGCAAGAAACGGTATGCCAAATCGTACAATTGGTGGGGCTGGTATGTAAGTTCCACGATTGCCTCTGAACTTCCAACCCGCACTGGTGTCTGTTCCATTTTCAGCACTGTATCAAGCAACGACCCGCTATCCAGATCTGTATAAGTCGTAAGCTCATTCTCTTCCATCCGGGCGCAAATCTCCATGCGGGGAAGGGAGCGTTCGCCGGACCGGAATACCTTCTTGACAATACTTGGTAGGGTATAGGTTGGACGTTTCATGAACTTCTCCTTCTTGTGATCGGCATATTGGGAAGCCAATCAAATGGGAATCAAATTCTGTTATTCTACAAAAAGAGAAAAAATCCTACCAGATGAAAAGTGTTAGGCAATTCCGATAAATAGGACAGGCCAACTTGCTGCTCACTCTCGCAGCCGTGTTAACCTGCCCACGCGCCAAGACGCTTGATTTCTAGTATCCTCTCCACACCTTGCGCCTGAGGACATTGGCGTAAGACCATTCCTCTTCTCCCATATCGGACAAGGTTTGGCCCAAGGCATTCATCTTGCTGTCGATCTGATCGAGGTAGTGGAACAAGACGGCGGTAGGCGTTTTTCCAGATACTGCGCTCCCCCATCCGTTCTCCACTTCACCATGGTGACTGAGGATACAATGCTTCAAGTGCAAGACTTCCGCATCCCCGAGCGGGATCTCCAGCTTGCGGCAGATTCCCGTGACGATCTCTACGCCCATCACCAGGTGGCCGATGAGCTGGCCCGGCGTGGTATAATCGGGCGCGATCGGGTCAGACAGCTCGTACAGCTTGCCGATGTCGTGCAGGATGCAGGTGGCATACAGGACGTCCCGGTCCACCTGCGGATAGAGCGGCAACAAGCGCTCGGCTGCCGTCAGCAGGGAAACGATATGTTCCAGAAGGCCGTGGTAGTAGTTGTGATGCATCCTCACACCTGCCGGATATTGACGCAGACGTTCGGCGATTTCACTGTCGCTGATCGCTTCAAGCAGAATGGCCTGCAGCGTCTTGCTCTGCAGGCTGTGGATCACAGACTCCAGCTTCCCCCATAGCTCCTCTGGAGGAATCGGGGAAATCGGGATCAGAGACTCCATCGCTACTTCGTCTGCTTGCGAGGCTGGCCGGATCCGCTGGATGACCAATTGTTTTTTGCCCCGATAGCTTTGAACGACGGCATCAATTTTGACCACCGCTTTGACCTGTATCGCCTCTTTAATCTCTGCGCTTACGTCCCATAATTTTGCCATGATTGTCCCGGAGCGATCCCCCAGCTCCAGGTTGAGGTACTCGCTTTGGTTGCTTGCTACGCCTGCTTCCTTGCTTTTGACTAGACAAAACCCGACAACCCGCTCTCCCTCTTGGTAATCCAGTAAATATCTCATCTTTTTCCCATCCTATATGCGTTATTTGCGCCGTAGTACCTCTTTCAATTTGGCAACGATTTTCTGCCCGACCAGATTGTCTGCTTCCGTGATGACCTTGGTAATGACACCTAAGACATCCTGTTCGCCGTTCCAATGCTCGCGCACGATCGACTCGTCCACGTCAGCCAGAATCCGCCGCAATGCGTAAACAGAAAGGATGACGTCATCGAGCAATCCCATCCCGCCAATAAATGCCTCGGGAAGAAAATCGACCGGCGAGATGAAGTAGGCGACAGCCAAGCCCGCTACGGCCTTGGACTGTACTCCGACCCTTTTGTCCAGCATCAACCGGGCCAGCAGCACGAACAAGTCTGGAGCCAGGAGGATGTAGCCTGCCGCTTTCTCATTGACGCCTTTTTCACGAATGAAAGCCTCAATTTTTGCCCGCAGTTTGTCGTAGAAACGCTGATGTTTTTCCGGAAGCTCAATGGCAATCACTTCCGTAACAGGACGCACCACAGGCAATGATTCTTGTTTTTGTTCTTCTTCCTTCATGATGTTTCCTCCCTTTTTCCTTTTTTCATCCAACCTTTTTGGTACAGGTGCAAACCAAGCAACAAGAAAAACAAAGCGCTCAGAATAAACAGGGCGAGATTGTGAGAGATCCAGGTGAACACGACTTCCCATCGCTCTCCCAGCTGCCACCCCAGGGTTACAAACAGCAAGCTCCATACAAGACCGCCCGTGTAGGTGTACAGAATGAAGGTGGGAAATGGAAGGCGGGTAATCCCGGCAAAATACGCAGTGAATTGCCGCACACCTGTAATGAAATAACCAATCGGCAACGCCCACTTCCCGAAGCGCTCAAACCAGTATCTAGTCTTTTTATAGACCTGATAGACGATATCAAAGCGTTTTCCCACTCGTTCAATCAGGGAATGCCCCAATGTGCGCCCGATCCAATACGCGATGGTCATCGCCAGGATCGATCCCGAAAAGCAAACAAGGAAAGTAGGCCAAAAATCCAATTTTCCGGTCGATACGAGAAAGCCTGAAAAAACGAGCAGTGTCTCTTCCGGCAACGGCATCCCTAATATGCCGAGAAAAAACAAGCCAAACAAGGCAAAGTATCCATAGTTGCTGATGTACGTGCCAAATACAGAAGAGATCTCTTCCAAAATGGAGTCACCACATTTCCCGCATTTGTCATCTGCCTTTTATTATGCCAAAAGAACATCCTGACAACAAACCGACTCCAGACGGAGAAATGCTCCGCCGCTTGGCAGAGTAAAAAAGACCGGTTGCGACTTCAGAAGTCACACCGGTCTTTTTTACGCAACATCTCACAAACTAGGCAAAGAAGCCTTTATCGCGCAGTTGCTCCATGATTTCAGCAACAGTCAGTTCTTGTTTCAGCAAATCCATGGTAACCTCTACTTGCTCCGGGGACAGGCCGTTCGCACCCAAGCTTTCTTGAACCAATACCAAGTTGGGACGTCGGAAGTATGTTTGCAGAGTGCGCTTCACACGTCCTTCCAGACTTGTTTTCAGCATCAATTCAGTCGTCGACATCTGTTCCACCTCTTTCTTCCGTAAGGTCTATGTGCATAACCTTTATTATCATACAAAAACGTTCAAGAATCAACCTTTGCCGGGAAAGACTTCCTGATTAAATTCCTGGCATCAGGTTTCTTTTGTGCTCTGAGATCCGGTGCAGGTATTCAATGCGTTCCAACGCCTCCGGCCGCGTCTCCCCAGTAATCAGAAAACGATCCAGATCCTCATAAGTGAAGCCCATTTCCTGCTCGTCTGTCTGGCCTTCCCATAGATCGGCGGATGGCGCCTTTGTGATGATGGATTCGGGAACACCCAGCTCTTTCGCCAGAATTCTCATTTCGTGCTTGGTCAGGCTTGCTACTGGATTGAAGTCCGCGAGTCCATCTCCGCCTTTGGTCATGTAGCCGACATACACCTCGCTGCGGTTGCAGGTATCTGCGACGAGACAGCCTTTTTGGTTGGCGACAGCGTACAGAACCGTCATGCGCAGACGTGCCTTGGTGTTGCCCTTCGTCTTGTCATCGAGGGGAAGAACGCTCTGGATGGCGGGAACCAGTGCGTCAAAGGCAGAGCCGACGTCTACAGTGACTAGGTTCAGTCCGATCGCATCTGCCAGTTGCTTGGCATCTGCTTCATGGACCGGCAGGGAATAGGCTGGCATCCATACTCCAATGACTCGCTCGCTTCCAAGTGCCCGTACGCACAATGCCGCTGTCACGGCGCTGTCGATGCCTCCCGAGATCCCGACTACCGCCCCGTTTAGTCCGGGTCCGTCGATCTGCTCTCGGATAAACGCCAACCGCTTCTCCACGTCCTCTTTTATATGCGCCTGGTAATTCGCTAGATGCTCATGAAACTTGTCCACGCTACCTACCCCCAGTTGATTTTTTCCTCCTCATCCTACCACGCGTTTTTGACGGTGGCAATTGGCCCCAAACCAGTCTACACTATATACTATACCGTGTAGCGAACCTATGCGAGAACAAGGAGAGAGACCATGATCATCCTCAAAACACCGGAAGAGATTGAATTGATGCGGGCGGCGGGAAAGATCCTGGCTGCCTGCCACCGCGAGATCGCCAAGATGATTCGTCCCGGTATCTCCACATGGGAGATCGACCAGTTCGTAGAAGCGTTTCTGGCCAAGCACGGCGCGACACCGGAGCAAAAAGGCTATTCGGGCTATCCGTATGCCACCTGCGGCTCCGTCAATGACGTCATCTGCCACGGCTTCCCCAAAAAGGAACCGTTGCAGGATGGAGATATCGTCACGATTGATATGGTGGTACGAAAAGACGGCTGGCTAGCCGACTCCGCCTGGTCCTATGCTGTGGGGAATATTTCCGCCGAAGCGAAAAGACTGTTGGAAGTGACTGAAAAAGCCTTGTATTTGGGTATTGAGCAAGCGGTCGTGGGCAACCGGGTCGGTGACATTTCCCACGCGATCCAGTCGTATGCCGAATCGGAAGGATATTCGGTCGTACGCGATTTTACCGGCCACGGGATCGGACAGAAGATGCATGAAGAGCCGTATGTTCCCCACTTCGGTCCTCCAGGCCGCGGGCCACGCCTGAAAGAAGGCATGGTTCTGACGATCGAACCGATGCTCAACATCGGCACCTACCATGCCAAGATCGACGAAGACGGTTGGACGGCTCGCACGCGAGACGGCAAGCTGTCGGCGCAGTATGAGCACACATTGGCGATTACAGCGGATGGCCCAGTGATTTTGACCAAACAATAAGTCCGGAAGGGATTGCGAAAAGGCCCCTGACCGGGCTTTTTTCTATGGAAGTGCAAGGCCAAAGCATCGAAGCATTGACACAAATTCACGTCATCTTTACCATGCAAAGTACCAACTATCACCCAAAACGTCTCATATCAAGCCCGCTTTTCAATAAAGGAGGAAGCAAAGATGGCCCATTCGAACATAGATCAAGGCGCAGGCAAGCAATTGCGCGATATTCCCCTATCCGTGCTGGATCTTTCCCCCATTGTCGAGGGAAGCACGCCTGCCGATTCATTTCGCAAAAGTCTCGATCTCGCCCAGCATGTGGAAAAATGGGGTTTTATGCGCTACTGGGTCGCTGAGCATCACGGAATGCCGAGTGTCGCCAGTTCCGCCACCTCGGTTTTGATCGGATACATCGCGGCTGGCACTTCCACGATTCGGGTCGGGTCCGGCGGAATCATGCTGCCCAATCACGCGCCACTTGTCATCGCGGAGCAGTTCGGCACACTCGAATCGCTGTATCCAGGGCGCATCGACCTTGGGTTGGGACGGGCGCCTGGTACCGATCAACGGACCGCCCGTGCCTTGCGACGCCATCAAAACGTCGGCGGAGCTGACTTTCCAGAACTTCTAACCGAGCTGCGCGGGTACTTTAAGCCCGCTTCAGAAGCATCCGCGTCAGGAATTCGCGCCATACCGGGTGAGGGCTTGTCCATCCCTATCTGGCTGTTGGGCTCCAGTGATTTCAGCGCCCAATTGGCCGGTATGCTGGGTCTGCCCTTTGCCTTCGCAGGGCACTTTTCCCCCAATTACATCCTGCCGGCCCTGGACGTCTACCGCCATCACTTCCGTCCCTCTGAGGTGCTGGAGGAGCCGTATGCCATGGTAGGGGTCAACGTCATGGCTGCCGACACGGACGAGCGTGCACAATACCTGTCAACCTCGCATTTTCAGTCGTTTTTGCAAATTATTCGCGATGACCGAAAGCCCGTCCAGCCGCCGGTAGAAAATATGGATGAGCTGTGGTCGGAGTTCGAGAAGCTGACTGTACTCTCCCAACTCGGCTCCTCGATCATTGGCAGCCCTTCGACAGTAAAGCAGAAGCTGCAAGAGCTGCTCGATGCCACACAAGCCGACGAGCTGATGATCACCACTTCCATGTACGATCACGCGGATCGGCTCCGTTCGTTTGAGATCGTGGCGGATATTTGGAAATCGGAATAGCCGTAAATTGGAAAGTGGCAGCTGGAATCAACCCAGTCTGCCACTTTTTTTACATGTTATGACCGCTGCAAGGTAGGCTGAGATTGGTTCAAAATTTCTTCCAAGTCCTGCACGTCCCGTTCCAGCTCACGGATGTCTTCTTCGATCAGTTTTTTCAGGTGCTGCTTCTCGCGCAGGATTTTGCGGGTCTTTTCCAAGCGCTGATTCATATCGAACACGCCGACATACACTCTCTTTCCCTCCCTATGTAGGTTTTCCACCTTACATGATATGCAGGAGGTTCCATATGTTTCCTGTTTCTTCGCCTGATCTCCTCGTACTTTCCGCTTATTCCTCTAATCTGCGGATCAAGTCATACGGTCTGACTCGAAATGCTTCATAAGGAACGCATCGAGAGTTCCGGGCATCGAGCAAACGGACGCGCAAATGAGGTCTCGTGATGTAGTCCTCCAGATTCTCCTCGTTAATTTGAGCAAAAGCCGCCTCGGTCGTTTCACCTTCCGCTGTCTGCAATTGACCCGAAGCGTACTCACCGCGAAACATGACACAAATGCCACCGCTCGTCATGTTTTGATAGACACCTGTTACGCCAAACACTTTCACTGTGATCCCGGTCTCTTCGAATATTTCCCGTATAACAGCCTCTTCCAGGCTCTCCCCCTCTTCCACCATCCCTCCTGGCAGCTCCATCGTGTCTGAGCGATGAAGATTGCGGACGAGCAAAACTTCTCCTGTCTCATTAGTGATATAGCCGCTGACTGCAACGATGTGCTTCGGAGGATGATAGGTTTCAGGTTCTGCCGTCGAAGTCCAAAAATCTTGCATACTTTCGCTGTACAGAGCTCCGAGCGATGTTCTGATTCCCTGAGCCTGTTGGTGCAGCTCACTGCTCCTTATTTCCTGCTCGATTTTTTCGTAATGCTCCATACTGTCATACTGCCAAATCGCGAATACTTCATCCTCCGCTTCATTCACCCACCGTCCCACCAGCCTTGCACCATGCTTGATCTGGTTCGGGTACAAGTAGGTGTGGAAAAAACGATCAAATTCCGTCCGTTTTCCCGGATGCAGCTTGTATGTTTTTCTACGGAATAGCATTTGTGGATCGCTCCTTACGAATGATGACCAGTATTTCCACACCGAGACAGCGGACTCCTCTCCATGCAAAAAGGACGGCGCAGATTTCGCCATCCTTTTTCATTCCTATATCCCTTTATATTTCAGCAATTCTTCCCGCAAGCGCTGCACTTCCATGACCAATGCCCGCTTTTCCAAGCGTTCAAGCTGGCTGTCCACATCCGGCTCGGTGTGGTAATCGTAGAAATCAGCCTCGCGGTCATATCTGCCATGTCTCTTGTATTCATGGGACCAATGCGGTTCCTTGGGCATGATCAAAGCGAGCAGAAAATAGATCAGGATCGGAATACCGGTACAGACGGTCAAAATGACTACTCCGATCCGTACCAGCGTGGCATCTATGCGTAAAAATTCAGCGATTCCTCCACACACCCCAAACAGACGCCGATCTGTGCGCGAACGATATAAACGATTTTCTCTCATGACTTCCCTTCCTCTCTACGATTCCGTGTTTTCCTTGTATCCTCAGGATACCCGACGGAAAGTGACGGCAAAATGGCCCGTAGAGGGATTTGTCCTCCGCCCCTGGACGGAGATTGTTCGTCATGCATGAATGGAGCCGTTTGTGCTCACGCTACCGTTGAGGTGATTTCCATGCCGTTCCTGTTCGCGCTCCTCGCCATCTCCCTGTGGATTGGCGGATGCTCCGCGAAAACCGTACAAGATGAAAGCCATATCCAAGGCCAGCAGCAGTACTACTACCAGCAAAACGTTGTTCGGCCGGACGGATCGGAGCCGAACGTAACGCCCTACGGCCCTCCCGTCAACGCTACGATCTCTTCGGAGTACGACCGCTGGATACGCCCTGACGCCGTTTCGCGCTACCCCGGGCTGGAATAATCCAGCCCATTTCCTGTTATTTGTCCGCGAGCGGGGCCTTGTATTCGGGACGAGGGCGGTCGAACATCTCGCCCAGGGTAGCATAGGTGTGCCCTGCAAGCCTGCTGACAGGCGAGAACGCGGCAGCGTCGATGCGTCCAGCCTCATAGAGTTCGTCTGCGACATGGACGTGCACGACTTCACCAATGATCAAATCTGAAGTCACAGGGGAGCCCAATTCGACGATCTGGTGCAGCTTGCATTCAAAATGGATGCGCGATGCCGTGAGTCGCGGGACCTCGATCATGGAGGATGGCGATGTCGCAAGCCCCAGCGCCTCTACCTCGCTGACATCCGCAGGGTAATCTGCAGAAGTCTGGTTTACCGCATCTACATTATGGACATCTACCATGTTTACGACGAACTGTCCGTTCGCAGCAATGTTGCGAGCGGTATCCTTGGGCACGCTGCCAGGCTTGCGCATGACGGCGACAGACACCATCATCGGCTCGATGCTCGCGACGTTGAAATAGCTGAAGGGTGCGGCGTTTACGATTCCGTTTCCCCCCAGAGATGTGACCCAAGCGATCGGACGCGGCACGATGCATCCGATCAGCAGCTTGTATTTTTCCTGTCTGGCCAGTTCACTTACCTGCAACTCCATGCTAGCCCTCCTGTTCTCTACTCGCGCGGCGGCAGCCAGCTCGCCATGTACTCCTGATCCTCCACCTGCAAAGCTTGACGCGTCACACGCAACGGCTGGAAGGTGTCCAGCATGACAGCAAGCTCCTTCGTCTCCGTCTTGCCGATGCTCGCCTCGATCTTGCCGGGATGCGGTCCGTGAGGGATCCCCATGGGATGCAGCGTGATCGAGCCTTCGAAGACCCCTTTGCGGCTCATAAAGTTGCCATCGACATAATACAGCACCTCGTCGCTCTCGACATTGCTGTGGAAATACGGTGCCGGAATCGACTGCGGATGGTAATCGTACATTCGCGGCACAAAGGAGCAGATGACGAAGTTTTGTCCTGCAAAGGTCTGGTGGACTGGCGGCGGCTGATGAACCCGGCCGGTAATCGGTTCAAAATCATGTATGCTCAGTGCATATGGGTAAAGATAACCGTCCCAGCCCACGACGTCAAATGGATGAAAGTCAAAAAAGTAACTGTACACCACAGACTGCCTTTTGACGCGCACTTCAAAATTGCCTGACTCTACATGAGTGTCCAACCTCTCTGGCAAACGAATATCCCGTTCGCAAAAAGGAGAATGCTCCAGCAATTGGCCATGCTCATTGCGATAGCGCTTTGGCGGCACGATTTCGTTTTGCGATTCGATCACAAGAAAGCGGCTTTGCTCGGCGGGAACGATCCGATACGTAGTCCCGATGGGAATCACGAGATAATCTCCCGGCTGATAGGTCAATGTGCCGAAAATGCTTTGCAGCTCTCCTGTCCCCTGATGCACGAACAACACTTCGTCGCCGTCCGCATTGCGATAAAAGTAGTTCATCGGTTCTGTCGGTGCGCAAACACCCAACACGACATCGCTGTTTCCGAGCAGATACTGACGGCCAAACACCGGGTCCCCGCCCTCTTTTAGATCAAATGTCTTAAAATGCTGATGCTTGAGATCCTCCTGCTCCACAAATTCCAGACGAACATCTGCGTACTTGCGCGTCTCGCCTACTTGTGTCGGGGGATTGTGATGATACAGAATCGATTGAATGCCGGAAAACCCTTTGGTGCCCATGACCTGCTCGCGGTACAATTCGCCATTCGGCTTGTAGAAGGTAGTATGCCTTTTATGCGGAATTTCTCCCATGCGATGATAGAATGCCATCGATTTCCCCTCTTTTCGTTTATTTTTTGATCGAATTGCGCAACACGCCGAGCCGTTCCACCTCCAGTTCGATCACATCCCCCGGCTTAAGCCAGCCGCCCTTTTCTTCCCCCAGCTCCAAAATGCAGCCCGTCCCCACGGTGCCCGAGCCGATCACGTCTCCCGGATAAAGGGGACAATCTGCCGAAGCGCGAGCGATCATTTCGGCAAACGTATAGTGAATATCGCGGAAGTTCCCTCGCGAGTACTCCACGCCATTCACTCGTGCGACCATCGTCATATCGTAGCGATCGCCTTTAGCGCCTGTAATCTTGACGTCCTCCAACTCATCGGGTGTGACCAGCCATGGCCCCATCGAGGTTGCGAAATCCTTTCCTTTAGCCGGTCCGAGTCCGACTTTCACCTCCTCAAGCTGCAGGTCGCGGGCGCTCCAGTCATTGAGGATCGCGAAGCCTGCGATATGCTCGGCTGCCCGATCGACAGGAATATCCACACCCGCTTTTCCGATCACACAAGCGATTTCCAGCTCGTAGTCAAGCCGAACAGTAGCTTTGGGCCTGTGTATCTCAGCCTTGTGCCCCGAGAACGCTGCCGCATTGGAAAAGTAAAAGACGGGAAAGTCGTACCACTCCGGGATCATCGGCAAGCCTCGCCGGGAGCGCGCTGTTTTGACATGCTCCTCAAAAGCGTAGAAATCCCGAAAACTGCGTGGTCTGGGAACGGGAGGACCGAGCAGCAAGCTCTCCAGCTTTAGGCCGGCGCGGCTGTTCAGCTTCTTCTCCTGCTCCATCTTGTGCAGCAGGGCGCGCCAATGCTCCCAGTTCTCCAATAGCCCTTCCACCGTGTCGGGGGCATCGGGCAGGAGCTGTGCCACATCCCATACCCACTCCCCATCAGTAAGTCCAGCTCGATACTGTTCTTCCTCGCGATGCCGATACGATAGCAACTTCATCGGATCTCCTCCTCCATTTACTGGCCCTCCTCTATCGCAGACGAATGCAAAAAGCCCAGCTTACCCCCAAGCTTGCATCGGAGGCATGACAAATCAGGGGGTACCCCCAGCGTCAATCGTTCCGAAACAAAGCCTCAGGCGCAAGCTGGGCCAAGTCTGCTAACATGAAGAAGATCCTTGCGGGATTTCCCCCACAGACAGCCAGCTATTGTCGAGTGTTTCATTCATTATGGTCTATATGTTGATCTTACCGAAAACGCTTCCATTTTTCCAGAGGGAAATTGGCACTCGGGCTTATCATGCAAAAAATAGTTTCAACAGGTGCTGCATATCAGCAGGCAATGGTTCGCTCCACTTCATTTCCATGCCAGTGCGAGGGTGGACAAACGCGAGCTGTGCTGCATGAAGCGCTTGTCTGCCGATATAGGTCCTCGACCCTCCGTACAGGTCATCTCCTGCCAAAGGATGCCCTTCATAGCTCATATGCACCCGAATCTGATGCGTCCTTCCTGTCTCCAGTCTCAGCTCGACATGGCTCATGCCGTCACCTCGCCCCAATACGCGAAAATGCGTGACCGCTGTCTGGCCATCCTCCCGCACCTGCCGCGTGATGAACGAATTCTCTGCCAGGCCGATTGGGTGTTCCAACACACCTGCATCCGGTATGACAATCCCCTCCGCAATCGCCTGATAGATGCGCGTGAGGCGGCGCTCTTGCTGCATACGGCTGAACTGCTCATGCGCCCACTGATTTTTCGCGACGATCAGCAAGCCGGAGGTATCCTTGTCCAATCTGTTGACGGCCCGGAATCTGCGCTTTTCCCCCCGCTTTTGCCAGTACGCGACCACACCATTGGCGAGAGTGCCGGCAGGATGATTTCCTGTCGGGTGGACGACGAGTCCTGCCGGTTTGGCTATTACCATCAGATCTTCGTCTTCATAGCGTATCGTGAGCGGCATCTCCTCCGGCTGCACCGCTTCCGTCTCCTCTTCATCGACCAGCACGGCGATTTCATCCCCGGTCTGGACCTGTTCATTGACAAAAACAAGCGCTCCGTTGCGCGTGATCAGTCCATTGAATTTCGCTCGAACCAGCAGACGCCTCGAGACTCCGTAACGCTTTTGCAGGACGTCACGGACTGTCTGTCCCGCATCCGCATCATCTGTCGTAAAACGTATCAATTCTTCCCGCATGCTGTCTCTCCTTTACGGTCATCCCTGAACATCAGTATAGTAAAGAAAACCTGGCTATGCCAAGTCTTGGCGGGCCAGGTTGCGTTTGGCGCACGTAAATGATCTTGATCATACAAAAAAAGCAGCCTATCGTCACCTTTACAGGAGCTGGCTGCTGGCGTTGCTTTTCACTTCAATCACAAAGGCATGACCGGCGTCCCCCTGGTCCCACTGGGCACGTACGTCATACAAATACCATCCCGGCTGATCGGGAGCCTTCCATTGGTTTCCATTTTCTACAACCTGCTCGATTTGACTGGAACCGATCCATTGGTAGACGCTCAATGATGTTTCTACCGGGGGGAGATCATACGAAATGGTGATGACAGCGCCTGGCTTCACCTGCATCGGTGCAGGTTTCTTTTCTGCTATGACTTCCGGGGGAGCGGCGGTATCCACACAGGTTCCCGTATTTTCATAGGTCCAGCAATAAGACGTCGGAACGGAGACAGCCGACTTGTCCTTCCAGGAAATCAATGGCATCGGCGGTGTGTGGAAAGCCTGCTGGGTTGGTTTATTTCCCAAAATATTACATCCCGCTAAAAGAAGAACAGATGCCAGAAAAACACAAAGCGCCGACTGAATTCTGTACATGCCATCACCTCTATCGTAAGACGCAAAAAAGGTCGAATTCGTTTCATTCGACCCGATTCCTTTTTCTCACTTTCCTTACATGTTCGTGGAGATTGAGGGTGATGCTCCCATCTTTTCCAGGTAAGCGTCCAATTGCTCCCCCGGATTTTTCACAGGCTTGCCGTGGCAGACCTCCAGATGCAATACATGCAATTCTCGCAGAATTTCACTGCTTCTCAAGGCTTCTCCCATATCGTCGGTAAACATCGGCATCGGCCTGTGCAGCTTCCCGGCTTTTGACGTGAATAAATCACCGCCAAGCAAGACGCGATCCTGTTCATGGTAGTAGACGACGTGCCCAGGGGAATGGCCCGGTGTAAAATAAGGACGCAATCCCCCAAAAGCGGTCAACTCACCCTGTTCGTTCTGCGGCAGTGGACGCGCCAATCCCTGAGCGACGTTTTGTTCCGCCTTTTTCCGCCGTGGATAGATCCGTTCCCCTACCATATAGGGAATTTCGATCTCATGGGCATAGACCGGGACTTGATGCTGCTTCAGAATGTGTTTGATCGAGCCCACATGGTCGCTGTGTCCATGGGTCAGGAGAATTTGCTTCAGTCTCCCCAGCTGCAGCCTTTCGAGATTTGCAATAATTCCTTTTGCCATAAAAGGCATTCCCGCATCGACCAGCGTCACTCCATCCGGCTCAGCCACAAGCCAGACTCGGCATGGCACCAACAGCCAGGATTGAAGACTCCAAATATGCTCAGATACTTGTTCTGCTTTCAAATACGCTTCCACCTCCCTGAATAAATACTCCAGCTAAAACGAATCGTTTCGCTGCATGATGAAGAACGTGTAGCCATAATATTCGGAGTATTTGCGGTACATATCTATTTCCTGTTCAGTCTGATCCAGGCATTCGACCATCAACTGAGTAATCGGGGTCCTTGTCCTCAATTCAGCTACCCTTGCCTCCAGCGGGGTATAGTAATGGGTCCACCAATCCGCTTCCGGGAGAGCAAAGCTATGGAGCAGGGTATACCCCTCGTCTTGTGCAACTTGCTCGGATTCTCGCACACTTTTCATCGCTGGATAATGATTTGCCCAAAATTGTGCGATCTCTTCAGGCGGATCATCCTTCAGCCAGGTCAGCTCCGATACGACCAAGTATCCATTTGGCTTCAGGAAAGCCTTCCACTCGCGCAAGCCTCGTTCAAACCCGATGATGTAGATCGCCCCTTCAGACCAGATCAAATCAAAGCTCTCGCGCGCAAACGGCAACGCAAACATGTCCCCGCTCACCGTAAGGATTTTCTCGCCAATCCCTGCAGCCTGCTTCCTCTTTTCCAACTCTTGCAAAAATGCCTCTGTCTTGTCGAGCGCCGTGATCTTCCCGTCTGTCAGCTCCGCGATTTGCAGTGTTTGCATGCCGGGTCCACAGCCGATATCCAGAATCTGCGGAAAAGCCGGAAGCTCTTTCAGCAGGCGGAATGCTTTAGACGTGCTCTCATTGCTGCCTGGCGCTTCGCGTGGCAGATCTTGATGGATTACAAAAAATGGATGTTGACTCAATGCAACTCCCCCCACTATCATGGCGAACCGAAAAAAACCCTCTTCGCTCGCTTTTGAAGAGGGTTCTTTTTGGATCGATATGATTTTGCCTTATTTCGCTGCTTTTGCAGCCTCGATCGCAGCTTCGTAGTTCGGATGCTCACCAGCAGCCGGTACATACTCGGCATATACTACTTTGTCGTTTGCATCTACTACGAATACAGCACGGGACAGCAGACGGAATTCCTTGATCGCTACGCCGTAAGCAGTACCGAAGGAGAGGTCCTTGTGGTCGGAAAGGGTTTTTACCTTGTCGATACCAGCAGCACCGCACCAGCGGTTTTGGGCAAATGGCAGGTCCACGGACACAGTCAGGACAGTCACGCCATCCAGCTTCGCTGCTTCTTCATTGAAACGGCGAGTTTGTGCATCGCACACGCCAGTATCCAGGGAAGGAACGACGGAGATGATGCGCACGCTTCCTTTGGTGTCTGCAAATGTTACAGGAGACAGGTCGCCGCCTACTACTGTGAAATCTGGAGCTGTATCTCCAACCTTGATTTCAGGGCCCAGCAGAGTTACAGGACCGCCTTTGAAAGTAAATGCACCTTGACGTTCTACTACAGTTGACATGATTTCTTCCTCCTCGCCAATCATTTCATATGTACTCATTTATCATACCCTATCAAACACAATTTTTCACTATGCCAATAGGTGAAATTACAGATTTGCTTGCAGTTTGTCGGAGCTTTGCGGCTCTACCTTGACAATCCGTTTTACTTCATGCTCGTGTTCCCAGTCTGTTTTCTCATTCAGCTTGTGGCAGCGCATCAACGCATGATAGAGCGCAAAGACAAACTGGACATTTTTCAATTCGTACCGGTGGCCATGTGCTTTGGGCAAAACGGTATTGACGATCTCGATCTGATAGGTCGCCCTCTCCCGTTTTCTGCGCGTGGGCACCACATACCCCATTTGCTTGAGGACAAAACCGATATCAAACGCGCCCTCATCATCAAAATCAATCGTATCGTCGGATGTAGCCAGATATTCCAGCAAGGTGCCCAAATCCAGCAGATCGTAGCAAACAGGCTTCGGCATCGCCAGCACGGAACCATCATGATTGACAAAGTAGATATGGTCGCGGTAGTGGAAAATCAATTCGTCTTCCGGCACTTCTGAGGCAAACATCCAGGATGCCGATGGGATCAGCAAGCGCCAGATCTGGGCTGGGGTCATTTGCAAGATTTCCATGACAGGCACCACTCCTTTCCCCTACCAGTCTTGGCATCTTCCTCCTTCCCTATTCAGATCGTCTCTGACGGCAATCACATGAAAAATGCGGCGCTTTGTTACATCGTTAACACCTTGGCGATGAAATTTTGAAAAGGACTGTCTTCTGTAACCTTTATTTTGTATATTTACACTATATAAAAAATTCAAAAGTGTCTGGAGAGAAGAAAGGAGAGAAATACATGCTTGCCAAAAAAATCAATCGTTTGCTCGTAGCCAACCGCGGCGAGATCGCCATTCGCATTTTCCGTGCGGCTACAGAATTGGGAATACGCACTGTTGCTGTTTATTCGGAGCAGGACAATGTATCGATCCATCGCTTCAAGGCTGATGAGTCATATCTGGTAGGAGCCGGAAAAGGTCCGATCGAAGCGTACCTGGACATCGACAGCATCATCGAAATCGCCAAACGCAACGACATCGACGCGATCCATCCCGGCTATGGCTTCCTGGCTGAAAATGCGGAGTTCGCCAAGCGCTGTCAAGAAGAAGGGATCATCTTTATCGGCCCTTCTCCCGATCTGATTGACAAATTTGGGGACAAGGTAGAAGCGCGCGCCATGGCAGTGGAAGCCGGCATCCCGGTCATCCCTGGTACCCCTGAGCCCATTGAAACCTTGCAGGAAGCACTGCTTTTCGCCAAAGAATACGGCTACCCGATCATCATCAAAGGGGTCTCGGGCGGAGGCGGACGCGGCATGCGGATCGTGCGCGGCCAGGAGGAGCTGCAGGATGCTCTGGATCGGGCCCGCTCGGAAGCCCGCTCTTCTTTTGGCAATGCCAAAGTCTATCTGGAGCGTTACCTGGAGAAGCCCAAGCATATCGAGGTGCAGATTCTCGGTGACCAACACGGCCAGATCGTCCATTTGTTCGAGCGCGACTGCTCGGTGCAAAGACGCCACCAAAAAGTGGTCGAGGTAGCGCCAAGCCTCTCCCTCGATGACAAGCTGCGCGAGGAGATTTGCCAGGCAGCCCTGACCTTGATGAGCAAGGCAGGCTACTCCAACGCAGGGACAGTCGAATTCCTGCTGACGCCGGATAAGCAATTCTATTTTATCGAAGTGAATCCGCGGATTCAGGTGGAACATACCATTACAGAACTGATCACGGGCATCGACATCGTTCAGGCACAGATTCGCGTGGCGGAGGGGCATCGCCTCTCAGATCCGGAGATCGGCATTGCCTCGCAAGAAGACATTCACATGAGCGGCTATGCCATCCAGTGCCGCGTCACCACGGAAGATGCGGAAAACAACTTCCTGCCTGATGCCGGCCGACTGTCTGCGTGGCGCTCGGGCGGAGGCTTCGGTGTTCGCCTGGATGGAGGCAACGGTTATCCCGGCGCGATCATTACACCGTTCTACGATTCCTTGCTGGTGAAAATCTCGACCTACGGCACCAGCTTTGATCAGGCAGCGCGGAAAATGCTGCGCACCTTGCGGGAATTCCGCATCCGCGGCGTCAAAACCAACCTGCCCTTCCTGGAAAATGTAGTGACGCATCCCGATTTTCTGAGCGGAGAATACGATACCTCCTTTATCGATACGAAGCCGGAGCTGTTCGTCTTCCCAGGACGTCAGGATCGCGGAACCAAGCTGCTCTCCTACATCGGGGACACCATCGTCAACGGCTATCCCGGTCTTGGCAACCCAGGGAAAAAGCCGCACTTTGATTCGCCACGCATTCCGCGAACACCGTTTGCCCAGCCTTACCCAGAGGGCACCAAACAAATTCTGGATCAACAAGGAGCAGATGGTCTGGTCCGCTGGATCCAGGAGCAAAAGCAAGTCCTGTTGACCGATACCACGTTCCGTGATGCGCATCAATCCTTGTTTGCTACCCGGGTGCGTACGTATGATCTGGCCTCTGTGGCCGAAGCGACCGGAAAACTGGGAGCAGGTCTGTTCTCCCTGGAGATGTGGGGCGGGGCGACATTCGATACCTCGATGCGCTTTTTGCAGGAGTCGCCATGGGAAAGATTACAGATCCTGCGCGAGCGCATCCCGAATATTTTGTTCCAGATGCTGCTGCGCGGTGCAAACGGGGTCGGCTACACCAACTACCCGGACAATGTGATTCACGCGTTCGTCAAAGCGTCGGCGGAAAATGGCATCGACGTCTTCCGCATCTTTGACAGCCTGAATTGGCTGCCCGGTATGCAAACAGCCATTGAAGCGGTTCGCAACACAGGCAAAATCGCCGAAGCCGCCATCTGCTACACCGGAGATATTCTCGATCCGTCGAAGACCAAATACAACCTGACGTACTATGTCAATCTCGCCAAGGAACTCGAAAAAGCAGGCGCACACATCCTGGCGATCAAGGATATGGCCGGACTGCTGAAGCCGTATGCCGCCTATGAGCTGGTCAGCGCATTGAAACAGGAGATCAGCATCCCGATCCATCTGCACACTCACGATACCTCCGGCAACGGTTCGGCCATGCTTCTCAAAGCCATCGAAGCAGGCGTAGACATCGTGGATGCGTGCGTCAGCTCCATGTCGGGGCTCACTTCCCAACCGAGCCTCAACGGGCTGATCGCCAGCCTGGCGCATACGAAGAGAGACACCGGGCTTCCCCTCGATGCCTTCAACAAGCTGTCGGATTACTGGGAAGATATTCGCCCTTACTACCAAGGCTTCGAGAGCGGCATGAAAGCGAGCAATACCGAAGTCTATGTGCACGAAATGCCCGGCGGACAGTACACCAATCTGGAGCAGCAGGCCAAGGCGGTGGGACTGGAGGGGCGCTGGGATGAGGTCAAACAGATGTACGCTGTGGTCAACCAAATGTGCGGAGACATCGTAAAAGTAACGCCTTCGTCCAAGGTCGTCGGCGACCTGGCATTGTTTATGGTGCAAAACAACCTGACGGAAGAAAATATTTGGGAAAAAGGGGAGCGGCTCGACTTCCCGGACTCCGTGATTCAGTTCTTCCAGGGTTACCTCGGACAGCCGCCGGGAGGATTCCCCAAACGTCTTCAGGATTTGGTGCTAAAAGGCCGCGATGCCTTTACGGCCCGTCCGGGCGAATTGCTGCCTCCGGTCGACTTTGACAAGGTAGCGCAGGAGTTGGAAGAGAAAATCGGCCGTGCGCCAAGCGAGCTGGATGTGCTCTCTTACATTATGTACCCGCAGGTCTTCCTGCAGTTCGAGCAGCGTGCCAAGGAATACGGCGACCTGTCTGTCTTGAATACTCCTACATTCTTCTACGGTCTGCGGCCGGGCGAAGAAACCGCGATCACGATCGAGCGAGGCAAAACCTTGATCATCAAGCTGGTCGCTGTCGGTGAACTGCATCCGGACGGCAGAAGGATCATCTATTTTGAACTGAACGGACAGCCTCGCGAAGTATTCATCCGCGATCACGCCGCAAAGGTATCTGATAAAATCCGCCGCAAAGCAGACGCACAAGATGCAGGGCATCTGGGCGCTTCCATGCCAGGAAAGGTGCTGAAGGTGCTGGTGGCCGCAGGAGACAAGGTTCGTCGCGGTGAGCACCTGCTGGTCAGCGAAGCCATGAAAATGGAGACGACCATCCAGGCTCCGATGGATGGCAAGATCAAAGCCGTCCACGTCAAGGCCGGAGATGCGATCGAGACCGGAGATTTGCTCATTGAAATGGAATAACTTTCTTCTATAATGGATAATAACCATTTATCCGTTTAGGAGGTGACTGGTATGCGGTTCACCCGGGTCACTCATACCCCGTTCAGCCATCGCGTTGGCCGTTACCATTTTCAAATGGCGCAGGCGAAGCTGAATACACCCGTACAACCCGTCTTTACGTACAGTCTGCAGCCTTTTTATGCCAGACAACAGGAATGGGTGACCGAGCTTTCGCACTCGCTTTCACGTCTATACCGTTTTTCTGCGGAACTGGATCAAAGCGCTCGTGAGTTTGATCCGGATCGGAAAAACAGTGCCATCAACGGGAGGATCGCAACCAGCTCACATCCTGAAGCCGTAACGGCGGAAGCCTTGCCCGGTGCCGAGCCTGCCAACTGTGAGCTTACTGTATACAGCTTGGCATCCGGTCAAGCCAACAGGAGCCTTGGGGCGCTGCCGGGCGAGCCTTCCCCAGTGCGTCCGGGTCACCATACTTTTACGCTATCCATCGATGAACAGGAAAAAGAGCTGACATTCTACTCTGACCCTGCTGACTCCTTTGCCGATTCCTTGAGGAGGATGGCCGGCGTCATCAATCGAAGCAAGCTGGGCGTGTCAGCCCGTGTGGAAGCCTCAGGCGAACATTCGCCTTGGTCCCTGGTGATGGAAAGCATCCGTCCCGGGGCCAAACAGGCCTTCACCTTGCGCGATACCTCAGGTCACTGTATCCGGGCCTTGCGCCTGGACCAGACAGAGACAGCAGCAAGGAATGCAGAGCTGTTATTGAATCACCAACATGTACAGTTGGAACAGAACCAGCTTTCGGTAGACAACCGTGGGGTGCGTCTGACTTTGCTCCAAGCAGATCGGAGCCAGCCGATTCACATTGCGGTCGTGAAGGATACAGAACGCCTTCTGGAACAAACCAAAACACTCGTCCATCGGTACAACAGACTTCTGGCTTTTTTGCGTGAACATCAGGATGTGCTCAGCACACAAAAGCTCGATACCTTTACACACATTTCCCGTGCAGCGGATCAGGAGCTTCTGCCTTTTGGCATCAAGCGATCCGACAACGGAGAATTGCAACTGGACGAATCCCATTGGCGAAGGGCTGTTGACGCTGATTTCACTGCATTTGCAGAAGCGATGAAGGGGTTGGGACGACAATTTCGCGAAGAAACGATGAAAATCCAGGCCACCCCGCTTGGCAGCTTCTCGCACTCTTATACAGAGTCTCAAAGCGCAAACCCGTATGCATCCCGATCTTGGTCCAGCTTTCAATACAACTATGCGACGGCTGCCGGGATGTTCATCGATATGCGCTGGTGACGAAAAGATAAAAAACAGGTAGCCGTGTGTACATCGCGGTCTACCTGTTTTTTCTGTGATGCGGGACCCGAGGAGTTCAGCTTCGCTCGATCAAATCTTCCAGATCCTGATCATCCATGTTCGTCACGACTGTTGTAGTGGAAACAGTCGGTTCTTCCTTCTTGCCAAACACGCCCTGCATTTTTTCAACAAACTGCGGGACGGAATCGAGAATGCGGTCATACAGATGAGTGGTGTTTTCCAGAGGAATGGAGCGGATTCCCTGCTTTCCAACCACCAGAAAAGCGACAGGTGTAATCGAAACCCCTCCGCCGCTACCTCCGCCAAACGGATAACCAATCGACGCAGGATGATTATGCTCGTATTGAAACTCACTCCCACCTGCTGCAAAACCAAACCCCACTTTGGAAATGGGAAGTATGACACTGCCGTCCGGTGTTTCTACCGGGTCTCCGATGATGGTATTCACATCAATCATTTGCTTGATGTTCTCCATCGCTGTTCGCATCAAGCCTTGGATGGGATGATCTGCCATATACCGTTCCCTCCTTTTTGTGCAGCGCAAAAGACCTATCCTGCTCCCTTTACATTGCCCCAAACCATTAAGGAGTATGTAGCACGATCATGCTTTGCCAGCCGCCGTCTGCCATTTTCGCCTTCTGTTCAACTGAGTGCGCAGCAGAATCTTTATCCCGGCGAGAAGAGCATCTCCGACGTAAAGCCTTAGGTTGCACTGTATTTGAGTCTGCAGCAAAGACTGATTCCATACTGGTTGTACGCTTATTCGAGGCATTGTGCGAAACGAAAGTGTATGGGAGGCGACCCCAACAATCACGCTTTTGATACTCCAAACCATTCCGGTCAACGCACCTGTTTCATCTGCCTGCCCTGTCCCCATGGCCGTATGCCACTCCAGCTTCGTACAGCGAATGCGCTTGAAAAAATGCTTGAATACGGGCTGGACGTCCCTGAAGCGTCTCAGAAAGTCCTGATAGCGTCGATACCAGGTCTGGACTTGACGATGCGTTACATCGTCGACCTTTTCCTTTTTCTTTTTTTCCTGCTGAAGGGTTTCCATTTTGTACACCATTTCTGGGCCTTTTTCGGTAGGCTTGATTGCCAGCTTCGGGATCTCATATTTCCGGCGAATCAAGCGAAACCATGCAGACAGCTCCAGTACAAGATGGTCATTCGCATCGACCCGGCCGTAATAAACATGAATGTGCACGGGAGTAAAGACGATGACTAGAAACAGCACGAACAATGACAAAAAGAACCAACTCCACAAAAAAACCCCACCCTTTCCACCTTAGTATGGGTGGAGCGAGTGGGAATTATGACCATTTTTTGGCTCAATCCAGAATGTATACCTTCACATCTTGCTGAATACCGTGATCTTTGGCCTGATCCAGCGAAGAAAGGAATAGATCGAGGTGATTTTCTTTTACAGCTCCTCCTATATCGGCCGCCACCGCATAACCATAGCCTTCGATGTACAGGTGGGTACCCAATGGGATCACATTTGGATCTACTGCGACGATGCCCTCGTGCAGCGGATACTCGATATAGGTGAGTCCCTCGTTCTGATGGTAGCTGTACGCCGTCGTTTTTACAGTCATCACCTGGCTGTACGGCGTTCCATTGTCATTTAGCTTTTGCTTGTCTGTGCGGTCGGCCAGAAGGTGCAAGGAAGCGTAGGTTGCTGCCTCTGCTCGCGTCATTGGCTGCTGTGGGCGAAGGGTACCGTCGTCGTACGCACTGATCAGCCCGTGCTGCAACGCGTATACCATCGGACGCTGATAAGGCTGCTGGACGTTGTCTCCATCGCTGTAGGCCGCCAGAGTGTGGACGGTGGTCGACCAAGGAAACTGGTTGACGGCTCCACTCTCCCCTCTAGCCCGAATCAGGATAGAGACAAGCTCTTCCCGGGTAATGGTGTCATCGGGCTGGAAATAGACTTGTCCATCCTTTTTTTGTCCATGGATCAGACCGAGTCTGTAGGCTGTCTCCGCATACGGTACAAGCCAGCTGTCATGCGGTATATCCGCAAATGAAAAAGAATTGTCTGCCACAGGCTGAATATGCTTCGCCTGGATAAACATGGTAATCAATTCCTGGCGGGTCACCAGGTCGTTGGGACGAAACGCGTCTGCGGGTTCCAGCGCCCCGCCTATGTATAGTTGTTCGATCTCTTTTTTTGCCCAATGTCCAGAAATGTCAGTGAAAGGGGTAGGTACTTCTGCTGTCGTATTCGCCTCTGCTTTCGGCGTACCTGTCAGTAGCAGGATTGCCGTTGAAGCTAGAATGAGCAACTTCTTCATCATCATCCTCCATGTTGTTCGAATAGTGGAAAAACCTTTTCTCTTCATTGTAAAGGATTGTCCATGGAAAACAACTATCAAAATTTCCTATCTTCCTGCTCCTTCAGTCCTGTCTAAAAAATCCCTGAACACAAGAATTTCTTCTTGCCGTTCAGGGTCGCACTCTACTTGGAAAAAATATGGCTTCCGATTTTTTTGATTTGCGGTCTCGACCAGATCCATTTTGATGTAGCTGTGTCCGGATTGAAATAATAAAGCGCATTGTTCGTCGGATCCCACCCGCGAACGGCATCCCATGCAGCTTTGTATGCCGTTTTATCAGGAGTCAACCAGTATTGTCCATCATCGATCGCTGTAAAAGCACGCGGCTCGAAGATAATGCTTTTTACCGTATTGGGGAACAGATTGGATTGCAGACGGTTCATAACGACTGCCGCTACTGCGACTTGGCCGATATAGGGCTCTCCACGAGCTTCGGAATATACGATCTGAGCAAGCATCTGCATTTCCGTCTGGTTCACCGAGACTGTTTTCAATTTTTTCCAAGTATCCTTGCCTGCTATTCCATCAGCAGCCAGTCCGTAATCCTTTTGAAATTTCGTAACTGCCTGGACTGTGTTAGCTCCATAACGGCCATCCAGGGCCTTGTTGTAATACCCTAATACCTGCAAACGATACTGCAAGTCCCAAACATCTCCGTTGCTGCTCCCCCATTTCAGGAGTGGGGCGGCCATTGATTGCGTAGGCAGCGCCACAGTGAGGAAGAGCATCAGGAACGCTATTAGCAGGGTTCGAGTCTTTTGTTGCAACAACATGTACTTCCCCTCCTGATTCCTCATTTTACTGAATCGGGAAGCACAGGTTCAATTTAAGCTTTTTGGCAGTTCTTCCAATAGATACATTGTTTCAGGAAAAAGAAAACAAAGCGAGAGCCTCTGGTTTTCCAGAGGCTCTCTTCATCCAGCTATTCATTTCTCCATTAACCGCGGCCAGCCAGTTGCTGTTCAGCAAAGGAGACGAGGCGCTTGGTGATCTCTCCCCCAACCGAACCGTTTTGGCGGGAAGTAGTGTCAGCACCAAGGTTAACACCAAATTCTGCAGCGATTTCGTACTTCAGTTGGTCCAGAGCTTGGTTAGCTTGAGGAACCAGAAGGTTGTTGGATCCGCTGTTGTTGTTTGCCATCTTGTTTCACCCCCTCGTTTGTTGGTAGCCTTAATATGTGTGAAGCGTAGTCGATTCATTCTTTTTTGCTGTTGATTTTCACTTCCAATTTATAGCCTTACAGCCTGAGCAGATATTCAACGGTTTGCTGAGTAGAATAGGGACGCCGAATTGCCTCCATCCTTTGTACTGTGCTTGTCCACTTTTGTTTGTTCCTACTTTCTTGGATCAGTTCTCCGACCTGTCTTGGGTGATTTGCCAGGACGCCTGCCCCATGCTGAAGCAAAAAAGCGGTGTTGTGCCGTTCTTGTCCCGGCAATGGCTGATAGACGATCAAGGGCGTGGAGAGGGCCAGGGCTTCCGCACAGCTAATCCCGCCCGGCTTGGTGACGTATACGTCTGCTGCGGCAATCCAGTTCCACATCTGCTCCTCGTAGCCTTTTACCAATATCGTGTGTCGAGAGCTTGTCCTTGCCAATCGCTGCTCCAATTGCTGGAACAAGGCATGATTAGTGCCTGTAACGACGATGATCTGCAACGGCTCCTCGGATCCCAATAGCTCGTCCACGACTACATCCATCCGCCCGTAGCCGCCCTCTCCCCCGCTGATCAAAACCGTAAACAGGTCCGGACAAAGACCGAGCTGTTTCCTTTCCTCTATTCGATTCATGCGGGCAGCGGTTTGGGCAAAGGCTTTTCGGATCGGGATACCAAACACATGGATTTGGCTCTCCTTCACACCGTAGCGTTGAACGAGCCTGTTCGCCACGCTTTCATGTCCTACAATATAGGTGTCAATCAGCGGGTGTACCCAGAAACGGTTGACATGGTAATCCGTGGGGATACTCACCAGATGAAACGGATGCTTGCGCTTTCGTTTTGCTTCTGCCAAGGCAGTCAGGCAATAAGCGTGAGTCGCTATTACCACGTCCGGATTCCCAGCATCGAGAAGCCCGTGTTCCAAGCGCTTGGACAGCCACTTGCCCAATGGCTTTTTCAGCGTAGTCCCCCATAGCCGTTCCTGTTCGTACATATGCTGCCAGATCGACTGACCATACCGCAGCATGTTCCGATAAAAAAAACAAGACAGTTCCCGCAATGCAGGACTAGCTGTCTCCAAACCTCCCACCAATCTAACCCATTCTACTTCTTTTTGTTCCAAAAGGGCTTCTTTCAGAGCGACTGCGGCCATTTTGTGTCCACTTCCCGCCCATTCCTCTGTGACCAATAAAAACCGTTTTCCCATTAGAGTCCTTCTCCTGTCGGTTGATGTGCCCCTGAACCATATCGGTATAATAATTGCTCTTTTGACATATAGACGCGTTTGAGGGGCATTTCCTGATTCAATCGTTGGACCCTTTCCTTTCCATCCGGATGAATAAGCCGCAGCATGAGACGCAAATACCAACGCTTATAACGGAAAAACCAGTTCATTGGCACATCGGATATGGAGAAGCCCAATGGCTCTACACCCTTGTGCAGCATCGTAGTTCCCACAATCCCTTTTACTTCCTCCCAGCGATCCAGCTTTTCCAGGTAAGCCGCCAATTTGGGCATGGAATGCATAATGTGTCGCCGCAGCAGCAGGACCAATCGCAGTTCGTCCTTTACGCCTTTGCACAAGCTGGCAAAATAGTAGTTGTGTATATGCAGCTTTACGATGAGATCACCTGGGCAAATCGTGTGCTGGTCGGAGGTAACGAGCGGTTCACCCCGGTATCTCAAAACCACGATGCGAAAAATGTTGTTCCCCTTATCTACATACTGCAACCGGGTGCAACGCTGATAGATCGAATCCCAGTGTCCCCATAGCCACAGAAGGCCTGCATTCATTTGCCATCGGATCCTTTCCTATCCTGTTTTCTATGTAGTATTCCCCAGTCTGTCTCTCTCATTACCTAGACTCGCTTTAAACGCCCCCATGCCACTACACTGACTGCGACCGTAATGGCTAGCCAGGTATGATTGAGCAGGAGCGGATTCACCCACTTCCAAATGTACGGATCATCCAGACACATATCTACCGCCGTGTAGACCAATATCCCCCCGCCGACGAGCACCAGACTTGGAAAACGGTTCATCAGTCGTGCCACACCTGCGCTTCCCCACATCAAAAGCGGAATGCTCATCAAAAGCCCTAAAACCACCAGCAAAAGATCGCCATGAGCCGCTCCCCCTACAGCCAATACATTGTCCAGGCTCATGATCAAATCGGCCACGAGTATGGTTTTAATGGCTTGCCCTACATTGTGGCCTTGTGACACCTGATGGATCTCGCTATCTTTTGCAAACATCAATTTTACGGCAATCCATAAAAGCAAGAATCCTCCGATTGCTTTGACCAGCGGAATTTCCAGCATCCAGGTGGTCAACCCTGTCAAAGCAACCCGAAGCGCGATAGCCCCCAACGTCCCGTATAAAATGGCTTTGCCCCTGTCTTTGGCCGGCAAGCCTTTGCAAGCCATTCCAATGACGACAGCATTGTCACTGCTCAGGACCAAATCAATGAAAAAAATATGAATCAGGCCCAACCAAAAGTGGTCCTCCATTGCCTCCTCCTCGTCCATGAAACGTGTCCATTCTACCTTATGCGACTCGATTCGGACTCATGCTCGATAAAATTACCGAATTTAGGCGTTTTTTAGCGAATTTTGGTGACAAAAAATACTCATAAAATACATTTTAATGCGAATTTAGGAGAAAAATACCTTGTCATTCCTTGCCTTCATCCCTTACGATTTGATATGGGGTGGTTCTATGGTGGAGACTGTAACCTATAACTTTCAAGAAGTATCTCGAAAAATTTTAGATTTGGCACCAAGTATCACAACCTTGTGGCTTCAAGAAATTGTCTCCAGCATGGAGACCGCCGTTACAATCCCCCGCGATTTCGCGGAAAAAAGAACGGTTCTTCTTGCTCGTTACTTAGTCGAAGATGTAAATATGGATATGCAGACTTATGCACTCGATCTGGGTGAATGGCTGCGCTCGCAGGAATTTCCTTTTTCCTCCATATTGCGTACGTATCAATTGTACCGCAATGTTTTTTGGCGCATCCTCAAACCAGAGATTCAAAGTTGGTCCCTTTCGCAAGACGATATTCACAAGATTGAATTAGAGCTCGGCAAAGCGATGGATGAAAGTGTATTCTGGGCTGTTTACCATTTTGAGCAAACCATGAACCGGGAATTGGTACAAAAGGAAGAAACGATCTCCTATCTGCACAATGACAAACTCACCATGCTCGGCAAAATAGCGGCCAATATGGCTCATGAATTGCGCAATCCGCTATGTGCGATTGAAGGGTTTCTCAAGCTGATTGGTGAATCTACGCGAGATCAGGAAAAACTGCAGTCCTATATCAAGGTTGTCATGCATGAATTTGAGAGCCTGCATCGGCAGCTTACGGGATTTCTCAGTTTTTCCAAAAAGCCGATTTTGGATGAAATTTTCAAGGAAGTAAAGCTGGAGAATTTGCTCGCGGAGGTCGAACTGTTAATCACTCCCCGTTTGCTGGGAGAAAATGTCCTGTTTGAAAAGCGAATTCAGCCCTGCTCCATCACCTGCTATGAGGAAGGGTTGAAGCAGGTCCTGGTTAATCTTTTGAACAACGCGATCGACGCTGTCCAAAATAATGGTGGTGATAAATTTATTCGCATCATATCCACCATCTCCGAGGGGAAACTATTGCTCAGTGTTGAAAACAATGGAGAAATGATCCCAGCGGAAATTGTCGAGAATTTGTTTCAACCCTTTTTTACCACCAAGCAAAATGGGACAGGCATTGGTCTATCCATCTGCAAAAACCTGATCGAAAAGCACAATGGCAGCATTCAGTGCGAATCAAACGAACGACGGACACGCTTTCTGATCTCCCTGCCTTTGGATTTTACTGGGGAGCCTCTTCCTGCATTGCACAAGCAATGAATGATTTGCCTAATTGGCTGTGCATTCGGAGATGATGCACGCACGCCCCTTTATGAAAAGGCGGAAAATTCCGCTTTTTTATTTTTTCTGCGACGCCCTCAAGTCAAAAAACGCCTCCTGCCAATCAGCAGGAGGCAATGCAAGAGATTCATTACCGTGGGGTAAGGGATCCTATGTTCTACTCTACACGAAAACATATGTTTCTACTACTTATAAAATCAGACATGGTTCGACATGTCTGCGGCTCTTTTCACGAATAGGATGGTACAAAAAAAAGGCAGAGATCCACGAGATCTGCTGCCTTTTTCTATGGAGCGGGTGATGGGAATCGAACCCACGCGACCAGCTTGGAAGGCTGGGGTTCTACCATTGAACTACACCCGCATAAGGGAATGGTTGGTGCCGAGGACCGGACTTGAACCGGTACGGGAGAAACTCCCGACAGATTTTAAGTCTGTTGCGTCTGCCCATTCCGCCACCCCGGCAAATACGGTCTCACATGGGCATTTCATGGTCGGGAAGACAGGATTCGAACCTGCGACCCCTTGGTCCCAAGCCAAGTACTCTACCAAGCTGAGCTACTTCCCGATTTTTCTTCACTTTTATACGTAAAGAAGCGTGCCCTGAGAGATTCGAACTCCCGACCTTTTGATTCGTAGTCAAACGCTCTATCCAGCTGAGCTAAGGGCACATGATGATATGGAGCGGACGACGGGTCTCGAACCCGCGACCTTCGCCTTGGCAAGGCGACGCTCTACCAATTGAGCTACATCCGCATGCTTTTTTGTTTTGGTGCGGTCGAGAGGACTTGAACCTCCACGGTGTTGCCACCACTAGAACCTGAATCTAGCGCGTCTGCCAATTCCGCCACGACCGCATTATTTCATTCACCTGCAAGCTCTGTTGCTGTTCGCTTCCTTCGCTCCTGGTGGGTAAAAACTGGTGAGCCATGAAGGACTCGAACCTTCGACCCTCTGATTAAAAGTCAGATGCTCTACCAACTGAGCTAATGGCTCATACATACTGGTGGGGAGAGACGGATTCGAACCGCCGAACCCAGAGGGAGCAGATTTACAGTCTGCCGCGTTTAGCCACTTCGCTATCTCCCCAGTATTCGTGGTGCCGGCGATAGGAATCGAACCCACAACCCCCTGATTACAAGTCAGGTGCTCTACCAATTGAGCTACACCGGCGCGCTTTATTATTTTACCAAATCTTTCACGATAAATCAACGTTTTTAATTTGCACTAAACTTTATTACGGCAATTACTTCGTCATTCCTGTGAAAGAATGGCGGAGCTGACGGGACTCGAACCCGCGACCTCCGGTGTGACAGACCGGCGTGAACTCCAACTTCACCACAGCTCCATGTATGATTGGTTGCGCCTAAAGGCACTCCCATCTCACTTGAACAAGATGAAAATTCAATGTAGTACAAGTGAAAAATTTGGTTGCGGGAGCAGGATTTGAACCTGCGACCTTCGGGTTATGAGCCCGACGAGCTACCGAGCTGCTCCATCCCGCGACGACTAGGACATGGTCCTTAAGATTACTATCCACTTTTTTAAAGGTGGTGGAGGCTGACGGGATCGAACCGCCGACCCTCTGCTTGTAAGGCAGATGCTCTCCCAGCTGAGCTAAGCCTCCGCATTCCCCACAAAGTGACGTTTATGCTCTGAAGCATATTCCGAGTACTTTGCGGGGCCCCAACAACTAGTGAAGGGTTTTGTATGGTGACCCGTAGGGGATTCGAACCCCTGTATGACAGCGTGAAAGGCTGCTGTGTTAAACCGCTTCACCAACGGGCCATTTCTAGA
>Ga0182742_1000597_pt1 | contig 54149 bp, 53 predicted proteins | sample eDN5th37CBELigMG_FD_128880 | JGI IMG/M metagenome (GOLD analysis project Ga0182742, IMG submission 128880) | Enriched Miracle-Growth compost microbial communities from Emeryville, California, USA - eDNA 5th pass 37_C BE-Lig MG (version 2)... ...
AGCACGCCGCCTGAGACGTTCGTGTCAGGCCGTGCCCGCGGAAAGCGTACCCGGAATGGAAATCAATTTTCATTGGAACGTAAAAATAGCATTTTTCCTAGTGTGGAAAAATGCTATTTTGGCTTTTGTCCCAGCCTCTTCCTTAAAATAAATATTTCACTTTTAGGGTTGCTTCTACCTTAATTGTCCCTTGTTCGATAGGGGTTTCGAAATTATTACTCTGCACACCGGCAACAGTTTTAAGTAATACCGGGGCTCCCGAAGTTTCTTCTGTGATTTCTATTGGAATCGGCATGTAAGAAAGACGTAGTGCTGCGCTGATTGCATTCGCCTTCTCATGTGCATTTTGAAGGGCAAGTTGTAATGCTCTTTGATAATATTGCGAATCATTTTCTAGTTTAAATTCAAGCTGAGAAATACGGTTTGCCCCATTTCTAATGGCCGTGTCAATAACAATTCCAACTTTATCTATGTCATGTACTTCCACATTAATCGCATTCGAAACTTCATACCCTCTAAATACTTGTTTTCCTTCAATATAATCATAGCGAGGGAAAACATTAAATAGGGCTGTCTGAACATCGTTTCTATCAATACCTAATGCGAGTAAAGATTGGATCACCTGATTCATTTTGAGCGAATTTTCTCTTTGTGCATCGCTCAAATCCTCCGACTGTGTAGTGACTTCCACCTGAATTTTTGCGTAATCAGGTTTCACTTCAATTTGACTATTCCCTTCCACCGTGATAACACGTTTTGTGTAAGACGAGTGTTGATTACTATATGAATGGTCCACAATTTCCACCTTCCGTGTTTTCATAGAACTACTATATGCTTCGATAGTAGAATATTTGCAGCAGTGGAATGATTGTTTTATTCTTCATCTAAGAAATCATAGGGTGAAATATTTTCCATCCCGATAAGCGGATGGATATAAGGTGCAGTTTCGGTATTTAAAACCGGTTCTAATACTTTACCCGTTACGTAAAATGCTTCTTGTTGTTCCCCCGAAGGTACCTTTTCTTTCGTAGAGACTTTCTCTGGGATGCTTTCGACTTTTTTCTTCACTTCTTCAATTTCCATTGGGTTTAATCTAGTTTTTAAGGTAGTTAAACGCATTAAATCATCGGTTTTGGATAAACCCGAAATAAATACATCTGGTTCGCCACAAAGTATTAAAAAGTTCTTCGCACGCGTAATTCCTGTATATAGCAAATTCCGTCGTAACATTTTTGAATACCCACGTACGATTGGCATAATGACTGTTTGGAATTCACTTCCTTGAGATTTATGGATAGAACAACAATAAGCCAATGTAATCTGATTTAGGTCACCACGTTGATAAGTAACTTCGTTTCCATCATAAGAAACAACAAGTAAATCTTGTTTCTCGACGTTCTCCTTGGCTCGAAGAATTGCAATTACTTCCCCCATATCCCCATTAAAAATATTACTTTCTGGTTGATTTACAAGTTGTAATACTTTATCGCCTATCCGATAAGTTACGTCTCCAAAGACCAGCTCTTTTCTTTTCCCATCTTCATTTGGATTAACCAATTCTTGGATTTTTTTATTCAACATATCAATACCCGCAGGTCCTTTATACATAGGAGCAAGTACTTGTATATCTCTCACAGATTGACCCTTTGCAACCGCACTTTTTACAACCTGTGTAACAACGCTCGCAATTTGATCCGCAGAAGCTTTAATAAAGGAGCGGTCACTTGTCTTGTTTTCAACTGAGCTTGGGATATTTCCTTTTTTAATTTGATGGGCTAATTCAATAATCGTTGACCCTTCTGCTTGTCGGTAAACATCCGTTAATTCAACTGTTGGCACTTTGTTAGAAGCTAATAAGTCTTTTAATACTTGACCGGGGCCGACTGGTGGCAATTGGTCCTGGTCTCCAACTAAAACAACTTGGACACCTTCACTTAAACTTTTTAGTAGCTGGTGAGCTAGCCAAGTATCGACCATAGACATCTCATCAATAATAATGAGACGTCCTTCAATTTCGCGTTCTGTCTCCTCTTCTTTTTCCTGCCCATTAAACCCTAATAGACGATGTATCGTCATAGCTGGAAGTTCAGTTGATTCCGCTAATCTTTTTGCCGCTCTTCCTGTAGGAGCAGCTAAAACAATTGGGAAAGGCTCTTCTTTCTGAGCATATTCCTTAGGATTTAAAGATAAGCCATGAAGTTCTGCATATACCTCTACAAACCCTCTAATAACTGTTGTTTTTCCTGTTCCTGGTCCCCCAGTTAAAATCATTAGAGAAGAGTTTAAAGCACACTCAATTGCCTTTGCCTGAGTTTCAGCATACGAAACATCTAAGCGTTCTTCCACTTCTCCAATTGCTTTACGAACTTCATCTTTTGAAAACCGTTGTTTTCCGTTATGATTTAAGAGCTCTAAAATTTTGGAGGCAATCCCGACCTCACTATAATAAAGAGAAGGTAAATAAAGTCTTGTTTCTTCCCCGCAAATTTTACTTTCCTCTCGCATTTCAATAATTGCTTTAGAGATACTCTCATACGGAATTTCAATCGATTGTCGTTGTTCTAGCATTCCTTTTACTTCAGGTAAAACATGCTCCGCATCTAAATAAACATGTCCGTCTGAAAGAGAAGCATTTGTTAAGACATGCAATACCGCTGCTTTTATGCGATCTGGGTGCGCTCCTGTAATTCCTAACTTGCTCCCAAGTTCATCTGCTCGACTAAACCCAACACCCTCAACATCTTCGATTAGTCGATATGGATTTTCAGTGAGTAATTCGATTGTTTCTTCCCGATACGTCTGATAGATTTTCATCCCCAATTGTGGACCAAAACCCCATTCATTTAGCTTGATCATCACTTTTTCAAGTCCAAGATTTTGTTCTAAGGTCTCACGAATTTTTGCCTTTTTCTCATCATTTAATCTAGGTACACTGTCCAATGCGTAGGGATCTTCCATAATGATACGAATTGCATCGATACCTAATTTCTCTACAATCATTTCAGCTGTTTTTCGACCGATACCAGTAAATAAGTCACTTGATAAATAGTGTATAATCCCTTGTTCAGTAGCTGGTACCTCTTTAACGAATGTCTCCACCTGGAATTGCTGGCCGTATTTCGGATGATTTTTGAGGACACCGGTAAATCGATATAATTCTTCTTCGTTTAATTTTGGGAAATAGCCAACTATAATAATTTCCTTGTCGTCATATTGTAAATTCGTTTCTTGTATTTTAACTCGAACAATTGAATACATGTTTGTCGCATTATGAAAAATGGACACAATAGGACGGCCAAGAATAAACAATTTATTCACTTCAAATAAATTAAGATTTTCTGCCATCCTTCAATACTCCTTCTTTTGCCAATAATACATATGATTTTACCATATGTACGATTAACTGTCTTATTAAGAAAAAGTTTAAGCTGTCTCGAAATTTTCAACTTTGAATGCTATGATAATTGTTAGAAGATTCGTATACAAATACATAGTAACCGTGAGAAGGGATTTGTGAATTAAGTGGAATTTAGACCTTGTATAGATTTACATGATGGGAAAGTAAAACAAATTGTTGGAAGTACATTAGGTCACCAAGACAAAAACGTCGTGGAGAACTTTATATCAGAAAACGATTCAGCTTATTTTGCAAACATGTTTAAAGAAGATTGTTTAACAGGTGGACATGTAATTATGCTTGGCTCAGGTAATGAAGAAGCTGCTTTACTTGCATTAAACACATATCCTAATGGCCTACAAGTAGGTGGCGGTATTACTGCAGACAATGCAAAAAAATATATTGATGCAGGCGCAACTCATATTATTGTAACTTCATATATTTTCCATGATGGAAAATTGGATATGAATCGATTAGAAAAACTTATTGAAGCAGTTGGGAAAGAACATATTGTGATTGATCTAAGTTGTAAAAAACGAGATGGAAAATGGTTTGTTGTTACAGATAAATGGACGAAATTTAGTGATTTTGAAGTGAATGAAACAACGATCCCCTACATTGAACAATTTTGTGATGAGCTACTAATTCACGCGGTAGATGTAGAGGGAAAAAGAAGCGGAATGCAAGTGGAGTTAGTCCGAGATTTAGCACTTTGGACAACCATTCCTACAACTTATGCTGGCGGCGTTCGATCATTAGATGATTTACAAAAGTTCAAAGATCTTTGTAATGGAAAACTACATGTCACAATTGGCAGTGCACTAGATATTTTTGGTGGGGATTTAAGTTACCATGATGTTGTGTCATACTGTGAAACGAAATAGAAACCCTATTTACTAATATACAATTGATACAAAATAAATGTACAAACTCATTTTCGAATTTGTACGTTTATTTCTTTATAAAAACATCCCTGCGATAGCTGCGTTAACTAATGAAGCTAATGTTCCAGCTATTACAGCTCTGAATGCTAATTTTGCAACGATGGGTCTTCTACTTGGAGCCATTGAACCAAGTCCACCAATTAATATCGCCATTGAGCTTAGATTAGCAAAGCCACATAAGGCGAAACTAATAATCAAAACAGTTTTTTCGGACAGCTCTGAAATAATTGGGGCAAAGTTTGAATAAGCTACAAATTCGTTTAACACAAGCTTTTGTCCGATAAAAGAACCTGCTTCTACTGCTTCAAGCCAAGGTACCCCTATCGCGAATGCAAGTGGAGAAAAAATATAACCTAGAATGCCTTCAAGTGTTATATTTCCATAACCAAAAATACTACCAATACCGCCCAATATACCATTAATTAATGCGATTAAGGCAATAAATGCGAGCAACATTGCCCCTACGTTCACTGCAAGTTTTAGCCCATCTCCTGCCCCTCGTGCAGCTGCATCGATGACATTGACAGATTCAGAATCCTTATCTAGTTTGAAATTTGTCTCATCCACTTTCTCAACCTCTGGCAACATCACTTTAGCGAGAACTAGCCCCGCTGGAGCAGCCATAAAGCTAGCAGCGATTAAATATTCTAATGGGACACCAAGTAGCGAATAACCAACAAGTACAGATCCTGAAACAGACGCTAATCCTCCAGTCATGACAGCAAATAATTCAGATTTAGTCATCTTACCTAAGAATGGTCGAATCACGAGCGGGGCCTCTGTTTGTCCAACAAAAATATTCGCTGCAGCGTTCACAGACTCTGCTTTACTTGTCCCTAATAGTTTGGATAAACCCCCACCTAAAATTTTAATAACAAGCTGCATGATTCCTAAATAATAAAGAACAGAGATTAATGAGGAAAAGAAGATGATGATGGTTAATACACTTAGAGCAAAAACTGTTCCACCTGTAAAATCAGAATCCGCTAATGGTCCAAATAAAAAGGAGATTCCTTCATTAGCATAACTAATTAATTTTTGTACTGCATTTGATACCTCAAGTAAGACTTTTCTTCCAAATTCCCATTTTAAAACGACAAAAGCGAATATCAGCTGGATCGCTAAACCACCTATAATCGTTCTCCAATTAATAGCTTTTCGATTCATTGATAAAATAAAAGCTATTGCTAATACAACGAAAATACCTATAATACCCCATAATATATTCATCACGACACCCACTTTACTATTTAAAAAAATCTATTAAGTATACATCCCAAAAGTACCTCTTTACATAAGGGATATATATTCTTTACCCTAAATTTCTTATCTTAGTATCTAGCTTATTCAAAAATTCATTCTAAATAATTTTGGAAAGTATTTTTAGGATGGAGACAACAAAAAAACTTGTTGACCCAGTATGGGCCAACAAGTTTTAATTAAATCTTTGGCTAATCATATCATAGATGTATTTAGCCTGATCAAATTTCGGATCAATCGTATATGCTTCTTTTAAATGTTCCATGGCTAATTCTGTTTCTTCTGTAGACACAGCATAGAGAACACCTAAATTATAATGAGCATCTGTATTTTTCGGATCTTTTTCTAATACAAATTCAAGTTCACCTTTTGCCACATCAAACATTTCTAATGTACAAAGTAGAATCCCATAAGATAAACGAATTTGTAAGTCATTTGGTGCAAGTTCTGCTGCTCTTTGCATATATGGAAGAGCTAGCTTTATTTTTTCATCTCGTTCAAAGGATTTAGCCAACATATAATATGCGTCTGCACCTTGAATCCCATGCTCAATCGCCTTTTGATATAGCTTTGCCGCTTCTATATAGCGTTCTGCATTATAATATAAATTAGCTAATCCATAGTACGCAGTTGCAGTAGTTTCATCCACAGTGATTGCTTTTTGAAAAAAACGTTCTGCTCGTTCGTTGTCATTCATGGATGCTAATAAATTTCCAAAATTCACATACCCTATTGCATCGTTTGGGTTATTTTCGATTGCTTCAGTAAATGCCTTTGCAGCATCTTCATATCGTTTTTCTTGGAACGCAATGATTCCAATTTCATTATAATCCATACTCTTCACCTCTACACTCACGGTTATTTTTGACTGTTAGAACGAGATCCCATGAGTACACTAATTAGAGATAAGTGGTTTAACCATCTTATCTTATTATGCTGGTTTACCCTACATAAGTTAGTTTTTCACTATTTTTGAATACTTCATCGATTGTTCCGCCACCTAGACATTCCTCGCCATCATATAATACGACTGCTTGACCTGGTGTTATTGCGCGAACAGGTTTTTCAAAAGTAATATGTGCAGTGCCATCCTCAAATAGCTCTACCTCTACTGGTGTATCTTCTTGTCGATAACGGAACTTCGCTGTACAACTAAATTTAGAAGGTTTCGCTTTTTTCGTTGTAAAACTCATTTTAACTGCTGATAATGAAGTTGAATAAAGTGCGTCATGATGGAAACCTTGTTCCACATATAAAACATTTCTCTCAAGGTCCTTACCTACTACAAACCATGGATCACCATCTCCACCAATTCCTAACCCATGACGCTGCCCAATTGTATAATACATCAAACCATCATGTGTACCCATTACACGTCCATCAAATGTTTCCATTTTCCCTGGCTGTGCTGGAAGGTATTGACTTAAAAACTCTTTGAAATTACGTTCACCGATAAAGCAAATCCCTGTTGAGTCCTTTTTCTTTGCAGTAGCAAGGCCTGCTTCTTCTGCAATTTTACGAACCTCAGGTTTTGCGATATCTCCTATTGGAAACATCACATGTTTTAATTGGTCTTGAGATAATTGATTTAAGAAGTATGTTTGGTCTTTGTTATTGTCAACACCGCGCAACATTGCTACTTCACCGTCACGTTCTTCTACCCGCGCATAGTGACCCGTTGCTAAATAATCCGCACCTAACTTCATTGCATGCTCAAGAAATGCTTTAAATTTAATTTCTTTATTACACATAACATCAGGATTTGGTGTGCGACCTGCTTTATATTCTTCTAGGAAATAAGTGAATACTTTATCCCAATATTGTTTTTCAAAGTTTACTGCATAATAAGGGATACCAATTTGGTTACATACTTTGATTACATCATCATAATCTTCCGTTGCAGTACAAACTCCAAATTCGTCTGTATCATCCCAGTTCTTCATAAATATTCCGATAACGTCATAGCCTTGTTTTTTTAATAAATAGGCAGCAACTGACGAATCGACCCCACCAGACATACCAACAACAACACGGATTTGTGATGGGTCTCTTGTTTCTACCATTGTCGTTCACCTTTTCTATATTAATTGGCAAGCCTTTGCACAATTTTTGCTGTGCGCATTGCTGCCTCTTTAATCATTTCTTCTGTTAGTCCTAATCCAAAACTAAAACGAATTGAATTACGAAGCTCTTCTCGATTATTTCCGAACATAGCAACAAGAACATGTGAAGGGTCAATTGAGCCCGCTGTACATGCAGAGCCACTTGAGGCATATACACCTGACATATCTAAATTCACTAAGAAGGATTCTACTTCCATCCCAGTAAAGCTAATATTTAACACATGCGGTAATGAATGCTTAATATTGCCATTTACTTTATAATCTATCTTTTCGTTATCAAGAATTTTTAGGAATACATTACGGAATTGCTCATATTGAGAACGTTTCGTATCCATTTCTTTTTGAGTAATTTCAACCGCTTTAGCAAACCCTACTGCAGCCGGAACATTTTCAGTACCTGCTCTTCTTTTCTTCTCTTGAGAGCCACCTAAAAATGTTGCACTTAGTGGTGTGCCTGTTCTTTGATATAAAAATCCGATTCCCTTTGGACCATTTAATTTATGACTTGAGACACTTAGTAAATCAACTTGTAGTTCATCTACATTTAATTTCTCTAAACCGAAGGCCTGAACCGCATCTGTGTGAAATATAGCTTGATGATCCTTTAAGATCTGACCAATTTCTGCGATAGGTTGGGTTGTACCTACTTCGTTATTACCATACATGATGGTAACTAAGATTGTATCTTCACGTAGCGCATTTTTAAAGTCTTCTATAGAAATACGTCCACTTTGATCTACAGGTAGATACGTCACTTCAAATCCTTGTTTTTCAAGCTTTTCACATGCAAAGAGCACTGCGTGATGTTCAATTTGTGTTGTAATAATATGCTTTCCATTTGATTTAAGCGTATTTGTTACCCCAAAAATAGCCGTGTTATCAGCTTCTGTACCACCGCTCGTGATAATTATTTCTGAATCCTTTGCTCCTATTGCTCTTGCTAAAATTGTACGAGCATCATCTAAAACCTTTCGCGCTTGTCTACCTGCAGTATGAATACTAGAAGGATTGCCGAAAGTTTGCCCAAAAGCTTTGGTCATCGCTTCAATTACCTCTGGATGCATAGGTGATGTCGCGGCATGGTCTAGATATATTGTTTCCATTGTAAATCAAAAGCTCCTTTAAGAACTGTATAAACAGTTACTAATTTAAAATAGTAAATTTCAGATACGTATTTTGATCTGTTAAATATAAAACATGTATCCATCTACATCGGTTTCATCAGTGTAATTAGCTAAGTCTTCAATTGATGTTGTATCAAGTACATTTTTTACCGCATCGCGGATTCTCATCCATAATTGTTGTTGTGGAACTTCCTCGTTTTCAATTCCTTCAACTGGTTGAATTGGTCCTTCTAGTACTTTAATAACATCAGCAGCTGAGATTTTGCTAGGTGGTAGCGCTAACAGATAACCTCCATATGCACCTCGTACACTTTTTACTAATCCCGCAATACGAAGTGGAGAAACAAGTTGCTCTAAATATGCTTCTGACAACCCTTTTTCTGCTGCAATTTGACGCAATGGAATTGGTCCATCTCCGTAATTTTTTGCTAATTCAATCATAATTGTTAAACCGTATCTACCTTTTGTAGAAATTTTCATTATAACACCTCAATTTTTCTTGTCCATATCTATGCTCAAGTATAACATAAATCCTTTAATTCCACTTGGAAAAGCACTAATATAGAAGTAGTAATTGATATTGGAGGATTGAGACATGCAGAATGAACCTTTAGCATTTCGAATGCGCCCACGGAACTTAGATGAAGTCATTGGACAACATCATATAGTCGGAAAAGACACGGCACTATACAAAATGATCCAAAATGGTCATGTCCCTTCAATGCTTTTATACGGAGAACCTGGAATTGGGAAAACTTCGATAGCTTATGCAATTGCAGGCAGTTCAAAACTTCCTTTCTTTGCACTAAATGCAACAAGTGCAGGAAAAAAAGATGTAGAACAAGTTGTATCCGACGCTAGAATTACAGGGAAAGTTCTTTTATTTCTTGACGAAATTCATCGTTTTAATAAATTACAGCAAGACACACTATTACCTCATGTTGAAAATGGCGCGATCGTTCTAATCGGCGCGACTACAGAAAACCCATTCCATGATGTAAACCCAGCTATACGTTCAAGATGCGGCGAGATACTTCAGCTTAAACGGCATTCCCACGGAGATATCATTCAACTCATTAAAACAGCTCTAACTGACTCAGATCGAGGCCTTGGGAAAGAAAGAATTGCAATCACTGATGCTCAGATTGAAAAAATAGCCATAGCTTCAAATGGTGATGCAAGAAAGGCATTAACACTATTAGAATCCGTTTTCTTCGCATCCGATGAAGTCGATGGACAAGCCATTATTGAAGATCATATCATTGAACATTTATCAAAAAGAATTGGCGTTTATGGCGACAAAGGTGGTTCGCACTTTTATAATTTATTATCTGCACTACAAAAATCAGTACGTGGTAGCGATACAAATGCGAGTCTATATTACTTAGCCCACCTTCTTGAAAATGGAGATTTGATTGCTGTTTGCAGAAGGTTACTAGTAATGGCATATGAGGATATCGGGCTAGCGAATCCAGCAGTAGGTGCTCACGTATACGCTGCAACAGAAGCAGCCAAAACATTAGGATTACCAGAGGCAAGAATTCCATTAGCTAATGCTGTTATTGAAATGTGTCTATCGTCTAAATCAAATTCTGCCTACTCTGCTTTAGATGCAGCAACTGCGGCAATCCATGAAGGAAAAACTGGAGAGATTCCTCCACATCTTCGTGATGCTCATTATGCTGGAGCAAAAGTTTTAGGACATGTGGGGTATCAATATCCCCATGACCACCCAATCGGGACTTTTGGAGGTTGGGTAAACCAAGACTACCTACCAGAAAAACTTGCAAATGAGGAATTTTATAAACCCGTTTTAGCAGGTGAAGAAAAACGAATGGCCGCAATCTATGATAAATTAAAAAGCTTCAAAAAAGGTAATAAAAAATAAGGAGTTTTCCTGGATAAGGAGAACTCCTTTTTTCATAATAATATTTAATGAAGTTTTTCAAATGGGTTGTAATTTAGTCGGGGCAACTCCCTTTTAATAAATGTGTGTATCAAATATTGAAAGTTGGATGCTTGTTTAATCATTAGCTACTCACTCTTGTTTCCGTTCCCTTTCAAGCAATTCAAAAAAAGTAGGTACACGTTGGAATTTTTTGGTCTTTAACCCTTCCAAAATTTTAAGAATGATTTCATGTTCTAAATCTTCTCGGTTTTTTGGATCTGTTTGTTGTAATTCCTTTTTAATTTTTGGTTTTAAAAGCTCGATTAACTCGATAGGTGATATATACTCTTTAATAGAAATCACTCCTTGTCTTTAGGTGAATCTAATTCTATTCGTAATGTTTGAACGGTTTGTTCTAAGCCTTCAATCTTTTTTTCAAACCTCATTAAAAGGTAGATTGAAATGACAATCGGAAAACCATTGTTACTAATTAAGTTAATTAATTGTTCGTCAAGCATTTATCAATCGCCTCACTTTCGCCAAAGCGTTATTTTTGGATTTTGATATTGCTTGTTGCGATACATTTAACTTTTTACTAATTTCAGTGTCTGAGATATTTATAACATAGGCTAAATATAAAATTTGTTGTTGCCTTTTATTTAATGACTTTATTGCTTTATAAAGAATCGGATGTTGGATATGTTGGTGTAAATCAGTACTAAATCGTTCATAAAAATGGGTAGTGGCTGCTTCATCCACAATCATTTCTTTAAATGTAGGGATGCCTTCCACTTTATTTCCATTGGAGCTAGAACTATCTAATGTAAGAACGTACCTTTTTTCATATTTTCTTCTTTCTCGATCAAAATGACGCGCAGTATAATAAATTATTTTTGAAAAATAAGCAATTGCACGTATTCGAATATAAAATTGTATAAATCGTTCATCAATTAATTTCTTTAACCACTCATTTGGCGACATACAGTATTGTTTATAAAGCTCCAAATGTTCTATTTCTGCTAAAAACGCTTTCAATATCGGGTTCTTAAATTGAGTCTCCTCCATATTTATCTCCCCCTTAAAGAACATTTGTTTCATTATATAAAAAAAGGTGAAATCTTAAAAAGAGTAAATATACCAAATTTGTGATACTATATTTCATAAAATAGCCTAAGCTTTCGACCATTTTTGTAATAACATATGCTCGAATTAGACTGGTAAACGTAGGACTTTTGTAAAATCACATATCTTGAATTAAGCTTTTTATTTCAAGAGATTTGATCAAGATTGTTAATGCTAATCTTCTCTTATGTAATATATAAAGGACAATCTTTCTTCAAAATAACAACCTCTATTTACTTATAAATTGAAAAATAAGGAAATAGAATTATATTTTACATCGATGATAAATAAAAAAAGGTAAAGCCATAAATTTCGACTTTACCGTGTGATGATGTTATTTTATTACTAATTCCGTTGCCTTTTTAAATGCAGCAAAGCAATCAGAGATTTTATTATTTTGCTCAATAATCGCCTTTTCAAATTCTTGTTGCTTACCTTCTACTTGTGAGATTTCTTCATAGCTATTAGCAATTTCCTTCAGATAATCAGCATAATTTCCTTTGGCAACATTCGGAATACAATTAGCAGCTAAAATTAGTAGTTCCAATACCTTGGCTCTCTTTTCGTTCTGCTTGTTATCCTCTAAGTGATAATAGGAAATCGTATGAAAATAGACTAGTTTGAATAAACCATTTAAAAATAAAACTGACGTTGTATCTTCCTTTGGCTTCTCCCCATTCACTTCCATGTAGTTTTCGAAGTTGACAATTGCTTCTTTTAGTAGGGCATCCAATTTAGCATAAGCTACATCCCATTTTTCAGAAGTATCAATGTAATTAAAAACAGTTTCATCTACTTGTTCTTTTAATTGAAGCACATATAAAGTATTTTTCTTAGGCACTATTGTCGACATTTATAAATCCCCTCCCCTTTGCTTCTCATGCAATTGATAATTCTACTATAACAATATTGTTTGTATAATGATGGGAAAGTTGAAAAATGAGGAAAATAATGTGATATAAATGTAAAAAACTTTCATTTTTAAGGAAAAACCAAACTCTAATTTCAGAATCTTCATACGTCAATTCTGTCAAAAATTATTATATTAAGAAAAGATAAATAATATTCAAATTACTCTCAAAAAGTACTTTTTGTATAAAAGATGGCCTTGTTCATTCTCTTTAGCTAAATCCCACCCTTTAGGAATCTCTACAATCTGTGAACCTTCATACTTTATAATTGATTTTTTCGAACCATAAAATATCCAAACTTTTTCATTTATCCATTGTTCAACTGTTTGATCGGGCGATACAGAAAACCGCTTCTTATATATTAAATTTGCCATTTTAAAGAATCCATCACTCATTTGAAATTCATTTGTAGAAAAGTTAAACTCAGGCTCAACAACTTGATTTATATCATAGATGTGAATTACTTGATGATTATCATCTATGGCAACTTCCACAGTACTAACCTCATCCAATATATTTAGCCCTTTATACTCAAATTCAAAAAATCCACTCATATTTTTACCCCTATAAATTAATTTCGGTACTAGAAAAAACTATTCAAATGTATTTAGAAAATAGAAAGGAGGTGTCTTCTACGAATAGACACCCCCTTATTGATTATTCATTTACTCTTGTAATTTTTACATCTTTTAGTATTTGATTAATCACCCAACTTGCGGCAATTAGTCCTGCAACAGATGGCACAAATGCATTTGACGATGGTGGCATTTTTGCTTTTCGAATTTGAGCATTCGGGTTTCCAACTTCCTCAACCACATCTGGTCGAACAACGATTGGAGATTCATCTGAAAAGACTACCATGACACCTTTTGTAATGCCTTCTTTACGAAGCTTTGTACGTATAACCTTTGCTAATGGATCTGTGTGCGTTTTCGAAATATCCGCAATTTGGAATCGAGTAGGATCCATTTTATTCGCAGCACCCATACTCGAAATAATAGGAATTCCTCTTTTAAGACATTCTTTCATTAGATGGATTTTATACATTACTGTGTCAGATGCATCAATAACAAAATCGATATTTTGAGCAAAGAAGTTCTCATATGTTTCTTCTGTATAGAACATATGCATATCGATTACTTCACACTCAGGATTTATATCAGCAATACGCTCTTTCATCACCGCTGATTTAGACTTTCCAACTGTTGAAAGATATGCAACCAATTGACGATTAACGTTTGTTATATCTACATTATCTTTATCGACTAATATAATCCGACCAACGCCACTTCGAGCGCATGCTTCGGCAGCAAAAGAACCTACTCCACCGATACCTAAAATAGCTACCGTTGTATTTTTTAGCTTTTCAAGTCCTTCTCTTCCGATCGCTAGTTCGTTTCTTGAAAACTGATGTAACATATATTGTATGCCTCTCAATCTGTATTTTACTACTCGGAATTATAACATAAGCAATCCCTACTGTAAATTTGAAACCAATTTTTAAAAAGTATACAATTTGCTACTTTGAATTCATTTTAAAACCTATATATAACATTTTTCCAGTTTTACATCATACTATTTAGTCCAAAACAAAAACCCTCCCTTTAAAAAGGAGGGTTTAACATGACGAATCCCAAATATGCCGTAAGCAAGAAAATCGTTTTGAACCCGCAGTCCTAACAGGTGGGTACTCTCTTCACTTCTTTAAACTTCCCTCGTCATGTTGCAGGGCTTGTTTGCCAAAGCAAAATATGAATTCCCAACGATTTGTTGTTCGGTCAAAACTGTAATAAAGCTTTCACAAACACTTTAGGATTCGTGTTAAATATATAATAACATTAATTATCAGAATTTTCAATATAGATAATAAAAAAAATTTATATTTTCTCCTATAATTAAATGTAAATTATCTAAAGGATTTACCGTTTATTAGAGTGATTTTCTAAACAGTATATCCAATTAAATTAAGATGATTTGCTCAACTCAAAAAAGATGCAAAAGCTTGTTTCAACAAACAGCTTTTGCATCTTTCAGTATTAATAAACCTTATTTTTTCTTTGTTACAGCTAAGCTTAACTCTTGTAATTGTGCATCTGATACTTCACTTGGAGCAGAAGTTAAAAGACAGCTTGCAGTTGCAGTTTTAGGGAATGCAATTGTATCACGTAAGTTTGTACGACCTGCAAGAAGCATAACAAATCGGTCTAATCCAAATGCCAATCCACCATGTGGCGGAACACCGTAGTCAAAGGCTTCTAATAAGAATCCAAACTGTTCTTTCGCTTCTTCTTGCGTAAATCCTAACAATTTGAACATTTTTTCTTGAAGATCACGTTCGTAAATACGTAAAGAACCTCCACCTAACTCATAACCATTTAGTACAATATCATATGCTTGTGCACGTACTTCAGCTGGATTTGTATCCATTTTTTCGATATCTTCGTCAAATGGACGAGTGAATGGATGGTGAGCAGCTGTGTAACGTCCTGCTTCTTCATCGTATTCAAGTAAAGGCCAGTCAGTTACCCATAGGAAGGCATAAACCGATTCATCAATTAATCCTAATTCTTTACCTAATTTATTTCGTAATGCCCCAAGGCTTGCTGCAACAACAGATGAAGTATCCGCTACAAATAATAGTAAGTCTCCACTTTCTCCATTAGTTGCTTTAATTAGGTTTTCAGCAGCTTCACCTTCGAAGAATTTTGCGATTGGACCATTTAATCCTTCATCCGTTACTTTTAACCAAGCTAAACCTTTTGCACCGTAAATTTTCACAAATTCAGTTAATGTATCTATATCCTTACGAGAATATTTGTCTGCATTTCCTTTAACGTTGATTGCTTTTACTTCGCCACCTGCTTCAACCGCTTGAGCGAATACTTTAAATGCAGAATCACGTACGATTTCAGAAAGTTGAACAAGTTCTAGTCCAAAGCGAACATCTGGTTTATCAGAGCCAAAGCGATCCATTGCTTCTTTGTATGTCATACGTTGGAATGGCAGCTGCACGTCTACCCCTTTTGCTTCTTTCATAACCGTTTGTATTAAACGCTCATTCATTCCAATAATTTCATCCATTGACATAAATGAAGTTTCGATATCTACTTGCGTAAATTCTGGTTGACGGTCAGCACGTAAATCCTCATCACGGAAGCATCGAGCAATTTGGAAATACTTTTCAAATCCAGAAACCATTAATAATTGTTTAAACAATTGTGGTGATTGTGGTAATGCATAAAATTCACCTTCATGTACACGAGATGGTACTAAGTAGTCACGTGCACCTTCTGGAGTAGATTTTGTTAAAATTGGTGTTTCCACTTCTAAAAATCCTTCATTTTGTAAGAAGTTACGAATGGAACGAGTAATATCTGATCTTAATTTAAATGTATTAAACATTGCCGGACGACGTAAATCTAAATAACGATATTTTAAACGAAGATCTTCTGAAATTTCTAATTTATCATCAATTGCAAAAGGTGGTGTTTTTGCTTCATTAATGATTGTAATTGAAGAAGCAATCACTTCAATTTTCCCAGATTCAATGTTTGGGTTAATTTGACTTTCATCACGTAAGATGACAGTTCCTTCAATTTCCACAACATATTCATTACGAATTTTATCAGCAATTGCTAATGCATCTTTTGCTGTGTCACCGAAGACAACTTGAACGATTCCACTACGGTCACGAAGGTCTACGAAAATTAACCCTCCTAAGTCACGACGTCTTTGAACCCAACCTTTTAATACTACTTTTTCCCCTTGCTGTTGTTCGCTTAATTCTGCACACGCATGTGTTCTCTGAGCCATTTTCTTTCCTCCATTTTAACTAACAAATCAATTATTTATGTTGTAATAGGTAATTTACTAATTCAGAAAACGGAACTTTTTCTTGATTTCCTGTTTCCATTTCTTTTACGTTTACGGCATTTTCTTCAAGCTCTGAATCCCCGATTACTAGGACAAATTTTGCACCAAGTCTGTCTGCTGACTTCATCTGTGCTTTCATTTTTCGGTCTACATAATCCATATCAGCTGAAATTCCTTTTGCACGGAATGAACTAATTAATTCAGCAGATTTTAATTTAGCTTCATCACCCATTGCTACTAGATAGATATCTAAACTATCCTCTACTTCTAATTCTACCCCTTCTGCCTCAAGTGCTAATAAAAGACGCTCGATTGACATTGCAAAACCTATACCAGGTACATCCGGTCCGCCAATATCTTCTACTAGTCCATTATAGCGACCTCCGCCACAAAGAGTCGTGATTGCACCAAAACCATCAGAAGTACTCATAATTTCAAAAGCAGTGTGATTGTAATAATCCAAACCACGAACTAAATTTGGATCAACTACATAAGAGATACCTAGTACATCTAAATATTTTTTAACTTGCTCAAAATATTGAGCTGATGACTCTGTTAAATAATCCGTTAATGCCGGTGCTGACTCCATTAATGGGTGGTCATGATCCTTTTTACAATCTAAAATTCGTAGTGGATTCTTAGCTAAACGATTTTGGCAATCCGAACAAAATTCCCCAATACTTGGTTCAAAGTGCTGGATTAGGGCTGTTCGGTGTGCATCTCTCGTTTCTTTGTCACCAAGCGAATTAATGACCAATTTCAAATCTTTTAAACCAACTGTTTGGTAGATATCCATTGCCAGCGAAATTACCTCTGCATCAATTGCTGGATCACTACTTCCAATTGCTTCTACACCAAATTGTACAAATTGACGATAACGACCTGCTTGCTGGCGTTCATATCGGAACATTGGCCCCATATAAGAAAGCTTTACAGGTTGATCTGGATTACCAAACATTTTATGTTCTACATATGCACGAACACTGGATGCTGTTCCCTCAGGGCGAAGCGTTAAAGAACGTCCTCCACGATCATCGAATGTATACATTTCTTTCTGAACAATGTCAGTTGTATCTCCCACTCCACGTTGGAACAATTCTGTTTGTTCAAATATCGGTGTACGAATTTCTTTATAGCGATAAACACGAGTTAATTCTCTTAGAATTGATTCTACTTTTTGCCATTTGGGTGTTTGTTCTGGCAGTATATCCTGTGTTCCTCTTGGTACTTTAAATGCCACTTATATTTCTCCTCACTTTCAGTATCTATTTATCGATTGAGTTAATCGGTAGGTTTGTTGGTTCTAGCTAGAGCGCCCAGCTCCTCGAGGTCGCTTCAGTCCCTCGGTCGAAAGCTGAAAAGATGCTTTCGATTCGGGCCTTCCAGCGCTGGTCGGAGCTGAACGAGCCGCCTCCGCTTTTCTAAATAAAAAAAGCTTTCGCCCCTTGCGTTTTGCAAGGGACGAAAGCTGTTAGTTACTTCCGCGGTTCCACCCTAGTTGATGTACAAATAGACTCTATGTACATCCTCTCTTAAACGGATAACGGCCGTTTCCGTCTTTCCCTACTAAACATTGCTGTTTTTCGAAAAAGAGCCTCTCAAGTGTTATTCGTCACTACGTGTAGTAGGAAAGATTTCAGCCTAGTCTTTCCTTCTCTTGTCTACAGAGGTAATTCCTACTTGCTTGGTCGATGGCTTTCATACTTTTATAATATAACTTATCTTAATTGTGTGATAGCAGATTTGTCAACTATTTTCAAAAAAGTGTAGATTTTATTGCTTATTTATATTTAAAATGATAAGAGTAAAGACTGGAATAACATTCTATGCGTAACATTCCTTAGAAAGGAGCGAAAGGATGCATCATAAATCGTTGAAATATTTATTAAGTTTCATATTGTTTATTTCATTATTTTCACCCTATACATATGTGACAAACTCTGCCTATGCATCAAGTGAGACGTCAGATTTAGTAGTGTCTGCTGATATTTTATACTTACGAGAAGGACCTGGCTTATCTTATCCTATTACTACTACTTTAAATAAAGGACAAGGACTCACTTTTATTGAAAAGCAAGATGATTGGTATCATGTCAAAGTGAAGGATAAAGAAGGATGGGTAGCCTCATGGTTAACATCATCTTCTAAATCAACGGATTCATCTGATAGTAAATCAACTGAATCTAGTTTCGTCATTTCACAAGTAGATCATTTAAACGTACGTGCTGAGCCATCTATTTCTTCCCCTGTCTTATCTCAATTGGATACTGGCGAAGAAGTTAAAGTACTAGATAGTAAACCAAATTGGGTTCAAGTTTCTTTTAACGGAACAATCGGATGGGTCTCTACAGACTATGTAACAGTAAAAAAAGTTGAAGCTGAAGAACAACCTAATACTACAGAACAAGAAACAGATGATATTGACCATCAGGAAGAGACAAACGTTGAACTTGATCCAAATCTTTTTACAATTGCCGTTGATGTAGTAAATGTACGTAAGAAAGCTGATCTTTCCTCTAAAAAAATAGGAACAGCAAAAAAAGGTGAGCAATTCGAAGTACTTGAAAGAGATAATAATTGGGTGAAAATCCAATATGGAAAACAAGTTGGTTGGATTTATAGCTTTTATGGAACATTTCATGTAAATAAAAAAATTTCTACCGCTGTTGATTCAGCAGATGTTAAAGAAACAACAAGCCAAACCGTAACCATTATCTATAATGGGACAAACCTTCGAGAAGAACCTTCTACTGCTTCTAAAGTAGTTGTACATGCAGATGCTGGTGATAAGTATAAAATACTTGCCAAAGACGGTGAATGGTACAAAATCGAGGTAGATAAAAAAACAACTGCCTATGTAGCCAATTGGGTAGTTTCTAATGGTGCAGATAATGATACGGCCAAAGGGAACGCCGAACAAGAACAAACGGTGAAACGTAAAAAAGGAACATTAAAAGGGTTAACCATTGTTTTAGATCCTGGTCATGGCGGAAATGACAAAGGGACAACCGGTGCTCGAGGTACGAATGAAAAAGATATCACATTAAAAACAGTTGAAATGTTGAAATCAAAATTACGATCAGCTGGTGCTGAAGTCATCATGACACGTGAATCTGATGTCTATGTGGATCTTCGAAAGCGGGTATCCATTGCTCATCAAAATAGTGCAGATGCATTTATTAGTATTCACTATGATGCAACGTCTGATAGTTCCATTTCTGGATTTACAACCTATTACACAAACAGCTACCAGAAAGAATTAGCCGAATACGTCCATAAAGGGCTAAGTGATAAAGTGACACTGCGAAATCGTGGAGTACAACCGGGCAATTACTTAGTAACCCGCGAAAATAAACAAGTTGCTATCTTAATCGAGCTAGGTTATTTAAGTAATCCAAGTGAGGAAAGTATTGTTAAAACGGACTATTACCGTGAACAAGCAACCTTAGGTATTTATAAAGGATTATTAAATTACTTCGATCACAATTGAAGAAATAATGTAAGAGACTCACCGCCCAAAAAATGGGGGGTGAGTCTTTTTTAATCGTACCACAAAAAAAGGTTGATTAAAGAATCACTTTCTAAAGTGATCTTTAATCAACCTCTTAACATTTATTTTTTTGGCTTTGACTCAACAATGATTGTCACAGGACCATCATTTACTAATGCAACATCCATCATCGCACCAAAAACACCTGTCTCTACATGTAATCCATGGGAAGTTTTTAACTCTTCGTTAAATGCCTCCCATAATGGAAGTGCGCTTTCGGGTCTAGCTGCCTCAATAAAACTTGGTCTTCTACCACTTCTAGTATCCGCATAAAGGGTAAATTGCGAAACTGATAATATCGCCCCACCATGTTCTACGATAGAGTGATTCATTTTACCATCAGCATCTTCCCAAAGGCGAATATCAGCCACCTTCTTTGCCACATATCGTACATCCTCTATCGTATCACTATGTGTGAGACCAACTAATAGTACATATCCTGAATCGATTGCACCTGTTACTTGTCCTTCCACTGTAACAGACGCTTGCTTACTTCTTTGAATAACTACTCGCATTAACTTTACCTCAATTTATTAATTTATCACACGTTGAACCGAATAAATATCTGGTAGTTGTTTAATTCTTTCTACAACTTTATGCAATCCAGAAATATTGGATATTGAAATCGTTAGATGAATCGTAGCAATTTTATCATGATCTGCTCGACCAGTAACTGCTAGAATATTTGTTTTCGCTTCACTTACTGCATGCATCACATCATTTAAAATACCTGGGCGATCAAACGCTGATACTTCAATATCTACAGGGTATTCTTTTCGAATTGGCGTTTCACCATGCTCCCATTCTACCTCAATTAAACGGTCTGTTGTATCTTCGCCTTCTTGGATGTTCGGACAATCTGCACGGTGAACCGATACGCCTCGCCCTTTCGTAATAAACCCAAGAATTTCATCACCTGGAACTGGTGTACAGCAACGTGATAATCGAATAAGTAAGTTGTCAATCCCTTTAACGACTACACCCGATTCAGTACGACGTGTTTTGGCCTGGTGACTTTGCATTTCTTTGACGATTTTTTCAAAAGCTTCTTCTTGCTCACGTTCTTTTCGTTTTTTCTCTGCTAAACGATTGACAATTTGTTGTGCTGTAATGCCACCTACACCAACAGCAGCATAAAGATCTTCTTCATTTGTATAATTTAATTTTTCTAATACGCGTTTAATATTGTCTGTTGACAGAACTTCTTTTGCATCAAAATCTTGAGACTTAATTTCTTTATCAATTAAATCTTTACCTTTTTCCACATTTTCTTCTCTTAGGTGTTTCTTAAAGAATTGTTTAATTTTATTTTTTGCTTGTGAGCTTTGCGCTATTTTTAGCCAATCTCGACTTGGTCCAAAGGATTGTTTCGATGTTAAAATTTCAATGATATCACCCGTTTTTAAAGGCGTATCTAATGGAACCATCTTACCATTTACTTTCGCACCAATTGTACGATTCCCTACTTCTGAATGGACACGATACGCAAAATCAATTGGGACAGAGCCCGATGGTAATTCAATAACTTCACCTTTTGGCGTAAACACATATACCATATCAGAGAATAAATCAAATTTTAATGATTCCATAAACTCTTCTGCATTGGAGGATTCATTTTGGAATTCCAGAATTTCTCGGAACCATGTTAATTTTTGATCAATTGTTTCCTTGCTATTGTTAACTGTTTTACCTTCTTTATATGCCCAGTGTGCTGCAATCCCGTACTCAGCAATTTGATGCATATCTCTCGTACGAATCTGTACCTCTAATGGATCTCCATATGGTCCAATAACTGTTGTATGGAGCGATTGATAAAGGTTTTGTTTTGGCATCGCTATATAATCTTTAAAACGTCCAGGCATTGGTTTCCATAATGTATGTACAATTCCAAGTACAGCATAACAATCTTTAATGCTATCAACTAGCACACGTACCGCTAATAAATCATAAATTTCATTGAATTGTTTATTTTGTAAAACCATTTTTCGATAGATGCTATAAATATGTTTTGGGCGTCCGGATATATCTGCATCAATTTCAACATCTTTAAGTTGTGACTTCACTTCATTCATTACATTATCTAAATATGCTTCTCGCTCAACACGTTTTCTTTTCATTAAACTTACAATACGATAATATTGCTGAGGATTTAGATAACGTAATGCTGTATCTTCTAATTCCCATTTAACTTTTGAAATTCCAAGGCGGTGAGCAAGTGGTGCGAAAATTTCTAAAGTTTCATTCGAGATACGTCTTTGTTTTTCAGCAGATAAATGTTTCAAAGTACGCATATTATGAAGTCGGTCAGCAAGCTTAATTAAAATAACACGGATATCCTGAGCCATTGCAACAAACATTTTTCGATGGTTTTCAGCTTGTTGTTCTTTTTTGGATAAGTATTTAATTTTCCCTAGTTTCGTTACCCCATCTACTAACATTGCCACTTCTTCACTAAAATCATTGACTAAATCTTCACGCGTAACTGTCGTATCTTCTACTACATCATGAAGAAAACCAGCAGCAACCGTTTCTGGATCCATTTGCAATTCAGCTAAAATACCTGCAACCTGGATTGGATGAATGATATAGGGTTCCCCTGAACTACGTAATTGTTCTTTATGTGCTTCATTTGCTACTTCGTAAGCTTTCTTTACAAAGGCAACATGTTCATCGTTCATATATGCTTTGACTAGCGCGAATACGTCTTCGGGCGTCAAAATTTGCTCTTTGGCCATTTGTTGTCCACCTTGCTAAAATTTTTCGAATAAGATATATACTTTTAATTGTATAAAATATATGTACTTGATGTAAAGGTAGTTGATAATTACTTTATAAAAAAGGTTCTTATTTATCTTTTTTGTAGCAATTTTGTGAAAGTTATTTGATATATTTTAGAAATAAAGGTTATTTAAGGTTTTGTAGACAGCTGTTATCATTTAAATGCAAAGTTGTGCTACATCCCCACATATAAAAATTAAATACTAAAGTAGTGGTAACAAAAAAACTGTTTAAAAGTTTTTCACTTTTAAACAGTTTTAATTTTATATTGATTATTAATATTCGATTAAAGCTTTTACAGGGAAATTACCAATTTTAGAGCGACCATCTAAATCTTTTAATTCTATAATAAAGGCACACCCTCCAACAACGCCACCTAATTTTTCAATTAGTTGGATTGTCGCATCAACCGTACCACCTGTTGCTAGTAAATCATCAACGATTAATACTTTTTGTCCCGGTTTAATAGCATCTTTATGCATTGTTAAAACGTCTTGTCCATATTCTAACCCGTATTCTACTCTTACAACCTCACGAGGTAATTTTCCTTCTTTACGAACTGGTGCAAAACCAATTTCTAGAGCATAAGCAACTGGACATCCAATGATAAATCCACGCGCTTCAGGGCCTACAATAATTTCAGCGCCAATTTCTTTAGCGAACTCTACGATTTTATCAACGGCATATTTAAAAGCTGGTCCGTTATCCATTATTGTTGTAATATCTTTGAAGCTAATTCCTTCTTTTGGCCAGTTTTCTACAGTTGTTACGTATTTTGTTAAATCCATTCTAAATTTGTCCTCCTTAGGAATAGTTATATTCCTTCATTCGTTCATTAAACCATTGTTTTAGTTCGATATATGGTGCATACAAAAGTTGTTGTTCCAATTCAATCTGTGCGACTCTTTGTTGATACACAGGAGCTTCAGATAGTGATCGTTTTGGTACATTATTATTTACAGTTGTCAGACCATTGTCTATTGTAACAAAACCGAGCTCAAAAAACACCTTTGTCATAAATTTTATTATCTCTACATTTAATCCGATATGTTGAGACAATTGTTGAATGTGTTGTTGTAAATTAAAGCTTGGTCTTTTTTTCAGAAAGCTATAATACCAACCAAAATGTTCTCTTGTCGGCATACCATTAAAGTATTTAGACTCTGGTGTATAGAATACAGCATAGATTCGTTGTGGCTTGACTCTCTGAATGATTCTTTCTAAAGTTTGTGCACTTTTTGGCAAATCTAATAGCATAATATTTGATGAAAGATTATTAATTTCATTATCATTCGTTATCAGTTGAATCGAACTTTTTAATTGTGTCTCAAAAAAGTGTACTGTAGATTCTTGAAATGCAATAAAATCACAACCTTTTTGAGGCAATGTATGAATCCATTTTTGAACTTGATTTTTGCCCCTGTAGTCAAAAAGCTGCCATTCGTTTGTTTGAACATCATTAATCATCAACTGAGGCTTTTTCTTTCCTTGCCATTCATTGATTTGTAAATCCCCAACAAATGATAATTGAACTCCATAAGTAATTTCATCATATAAATACCCTTTACTGAATCCGATGGCATCAATATATCCATGGGCATCCTCTAATTCCATTTTCAGATGGTTTTCACCAGCTCCAATTTTTCTCATTGAGCGTACTTGAACATTTTGTAAAGCATAAATTGGCTTTGCAAAACCTGTTCCGAATGGACCTAATTTTTTTATTTCTTCAATTGCCTCTACTGTAACTTCACTTATTTCCAACGGTACATCAATCGACAGCTTCGGTATTAACATGTCATCGGTTAGGCATTCTAGTGCTTGCTTATGGAGACGACTTCGCAATTCATTCACATGTTCCATCGGGAATGTCATCCCTGCAGCCATTGGATGTCCACCAAAGTGTGGTAAGATTTCTCTGTTTTTCGCTAGCTCTTGGTATAAATGAAAACCTTCAATACTACGTCCCGAACCTTTTGCAATCCCCTTTTCAGGATCCAGTGAAAGGACAATAGTAGGTCGATAATACTTTTCTACTAAACGGGAAGCAACGATCCCAATAACGCCTGGATTCCATCCTTCTCTTGCAACGATCAATACTTGAGAATTAGAGATGATAGGATCATTTTCAATCATTTCAATTGCTTGTTCTGTTATTGTAGCTACTATTTCTTTACGTTCAACATTCTTTTCATTTAAAAGTTTAGCTCCTACAGATGCATCAATGTCACTTTCACTCATTAAAAAAGCAACACCAGGGTCTGCATTCCCAAGTCGACCAATCGCATTTAGTCGTGGGGCAAAGTAAAAACCAATGGCATCTTCATCAATTTCTTGTTGTTTTACACTTGTAATATCGCAAAGTGCTCGTATCCATGGATTGTTAGATATTTTTAATTGTTTAAGCCCTTGCTGGACAATATAACGATTTTCTCCTACTAATGGAACTAAATCAGCGACTGTTCCAATTGCTGCATATTCATACAAATGATCTGGAACTTCCCCATATAATGCATGGGCTAATTTAAAGGCAACCCCGACGCCCGCTAGCTCCCCGAAAGGATAATGTCCAACTGGAACACGAGGGTGGATGATAATATCTGCTGGCGGTAGTATTTCTCCTGCTTCGTGGTGATCCGTTATAATAACATCCATCCCAAGCTCTTTGGCCACCCGTACTGGTTCAATTCCACTAATTCCATTATCCACGGTAATAATTAACTGAACACCTTCGCGATGTGCTTTTCGGAAAAGTTCTTCGTGAGGACCGTACCCGTGCGTAAATCGATTGGGTATACAAAATTCAACATCGGCACCTAAATCAAGTAACACATTCATCATAACAGTTGTACTTGTTATTCCATCTGCATCATAATCCCCGTATATTAAGATCTTTTCCCCATTATTTAAAGCGTCCTCTATACGTTCTACCGCTTCTTTCATTCCATTTAATAAATAGGGATCATGTAAGTTTGTTTCATCCATATTAATAATTTTGCTAGCTTGATCAACAGTTGTATAGCCTCTTGCAGATAATATTTTCGCTGAAAGAGATGATATATTTAAAGTACTTTGTAGTTGTTTGATAATATCTTCATTTGGTTGTTCGACAACCCATTTTTTAGTTGATTGTATCATTTACTCACTTCCTCAAGTTTTCATTATACCGAAAATCCTTTCTTACTTCTAATCTATAAAAATAGATTAATTGATAAAATTAGGTACTTCCGATACTAATAGTTGTATTTACATTTATGAAAGGAGATAAAATATCCTTTCTACTATGCTTACTCTTTCTAGTGTACAAACAAATGTACGCGGCTCCCAGAAAAAAAGACAAAGTGCAGTCATTCTACACTTTGTCTTTTCATTTTCAAGCTGACTGTTTATTAAACAACTGGCTCGTCTGAACCCCATTGTTTTTTCTCTTTTTTCTCAACAGCAGTACCCTTTTTGTCCATTTCACGGGCTTTTAATGTATACCAAATTTGAGCAGCAATACAAATGGATGAATACATACCTGTAATTAAACCAATAAGTAAAGCAATTGAGAAGTTTTGAATTGCTGGCGCTCCGAATAGCAATAACGCAACAACTACAATGATTACTGTTAATACTGTATTCACTGAACGACCCATTGTTTGTCGAAGCGATTTATTAACTATAGTTGCCAACTCTTCTTTTGTTGTAATTTTTCCTTTATGATCAATATTTTCCCGAATACGGTCAAATGTAACAATTGTATCGTTGATTGAATAACCTACGATAGTTAAAATAGCAGCGATAAATGTGATATCTACTTCTAAACGAAGGAAACTGAATATAGCAACCATAAAGAATACGTCATGGAGTAATGAAACAATTGCCCCAACACCCATACGCCATTCGAAACGAATTGCTACGTAGATAATAATTCCTAGTGCAGCTATTACTAATGCTTTAATTGCATTTTTAATTAACTCTCGTCCAACTGTTGGAGAAACAGTACTAATATTTGGTTCATGACCATAATCTTTCAGAACAGCTGCCTTATAATCTAAAATATCCTGTTGAGATAAATCCTCATCATAAGTAAGGACTGCTGTATTTTCCTCATCTCCAGAAATAACAACTTTTTCTGCTGGGAAGCCAATTCCCTCAACATAATCTGTTACTTCATCTTGAGTGATTTTTTCATCAGCTAAAATCTCAACACGAGTACCATTTGCGAAGTCAATACCTAGGTTTAACTTGAATACCCCTAGGATAATGGCCCCGACAATCAAAATGATAATTGAAAGTGAATAAAATTTTCTACGATTTTTAACAAAATCTAAACGATCAAAATTCGTTGATAGATTTAAAGTTTCTACTCCTTCAGATGCAGCATGTATTTTAGATTTTCTTACTCCATAGAAGAATGGGCTATTAAAGTAACCACTATTAATCATTAAACCTAATAAAATTCGTGATAACCATACTGCCGTAACGAAACTTAGTACGATTGAAATCATTAAAGTTGTCGCAAATCCTTTTACCGAGCTTGTCCCAAAGAAGAATAGCACAGCTGCAGCAAGTAAGGTTGTTAGCTGAGCATCAACAATCGCAGATAAAGATTGTTTTGAACCATGTTGATAAGCTTCTTTTGCAGACATACCAATACGAAGTTCCTCGCGTATTCGTTCTGCGGTTAAAATGTTAGCATCTACTGCCATCCCTATACCAAGTACAAGGGCCGCAATACCAGGTAATGTTAATACTGCGTTTATTGCATTGAATACGACTAAAACTAAAAAAGTAAATACTGTTAAAGTAATAATTGATATAAACCCAGGTAAACGATAGTAGAATAACATAAAGATGAAAATTATCACTACGCCTACAATACTTGCAAAAACAGTACTATTTAAAGCTTGTTCACCAAATTGCGCACCAACTGAAGTAGAGTAAATTTCAGTAAGTTTAACTGGTAGCGCTCCTGCATTTAATACACTGGCAAAGTCTTTTGTCTCTTGTACTGTAAAGTTACCACTGATCATTACATCCGTTGTATTTAAGACCTGATCAACACCAGCTGCAGAGATATATTTTGGCTCAGCTTTTTTAGATTCCTTCGCATATGAATCTACACCCTCTTCAAAATCTAGCCATACGACTAAAAGATTTTGACCTGCTCCCATTTGGGATACCTTTTTTGTAACATCCGCAAACTTAGAAGCACTTTTTAAAGTAAGTGTTACGATTGGACGATTTTGCTGGTCAAATGAAGCAGCTGCTCCACCTTCTTTTAAATCTGTCCCATCTAATAAAATATTGTCATTAACATCTCGGAATGTTAAATTAGCCGTACTTGATAACAATTCACGAGCAGAGGATTGATCATCGATTCCTGCAAGCTGTACGCGAATTCGATTATCTCCTTCTACTTGTATCGTCGGTTCACTTACACCGAACTGGTTAATACGGTTTGAAAGTGCAGTAGTTGTATCAGTCAACACATCTTGTGTTATCTTCTTACCACCATCTAATGGTTCAACTTCATATAAAACTTCAAACCCACCTTGTAAATCAAGCCCTAGTTTTACATCATCTAAGACTCCTCGTACAGTTGCACCCATCGCAGCAAACAGTACTACTACAATAAGAACAAAAGTAAAAATACGGCCTTTAAACTTCATCTGTAAATCCTCCTCAAGTAAATGTATACAGTACTGTATACACAATAGAAAAACACGATTTACCGCTAAATAGCACTAAATCGACGTAGCAATCTCTAATATGGTTATTAAGACAGTTTTCATAATTTAAGAACCAACTAGCGTTACTCTCATGTTTTTTTATTTCCATCTAGTTCACTGAAATTAAACTAGATTTAATCGGGTTTATGTACAAAATTCATTATGAGACACGATTCGCTAGCTGTCAAACCAATGTACATAGAATTATTTATCGTTATCAACAATTTTTCTATTTAATAGTTCTTGCAAATCATTCTGATTAATGTCACTGAACCAGTTCTCTGAACGAAATTGTTGTATTTGAAAATAACTTACGATTTCAGAAGGCTTTACAGCATAGATTGTCTCAACAATTTCATATAAACGTAAGTCTTCTAGTTTTTTCTTTCTCCATTTTTTCTTCACACAAAAATTCCAAATATCTTCTAATGTAATCCCTTCATATTCATAATAAATTATTTCATCCATTTTGCTTTGTAATACTGGTAAAACTTCTTTGTATAGCTGTTCGAACTGAATCATTACAATCCCCCCAACCAATAGTTTTAACTCACTACATTCAAGCATACAAATATTGTATCTGATATTTCTTGAAATGAGAAGGGATTGAATGAATGAGTTCATTTGTAAAGGGAACTGTTTTTCTAACGTTTGTTATTTTTTTATCTAAACTGTTTGGCTTCATATATAGAATGCAGTTCATGCGGGTTGCTGGTGAAGAAGCTGTAGGTATCTATATGACTGCCTATCCAGCCTTTATCTTTTTCGTTTCATTACTATCAATAGGTATTCCTATTGCGGTAGCAAAAATAATCGCAGAACTGCATGCCAAACGAAGGGACAACCAGTTAAAAGCTGTTATGAAAACAGCTTCAAGATGGTCAATCGTTTCTATTCTTATTTTCACACCGTTACTTCTTTTGTTTATACCATACTTATCCGGGACACTTTTACATAACGAAGCAACGAGATTAACGCTGTATATTGGTTTAGGAGCTGTTCCAATTGTAGTTTTTTCAGGACTTATAAGAGGATATTTACAGGGTATTGCTGTTATTTCTGCTACAGCTTGGTCACAATTGTTAGAACAGGTTATACGAATCGCTTTAATTACATTATTATTACCTTATTTAATCACTGCTGATAACCCGTCATTAACAGCTGCCTATGCAATGGCAATTACAGCATTTGGAGAAGTATTTTCATTTATCTATTTATTCATTGAATATCAAATTAAGAAAAAGAAAACCAAAAAATCGGAAGCAACTAAGGCTTATCCGGCAATGCCGCTATTAAGAATAGCTGTGCCATCAGCTGGTAGTAGATTATTCGGTACTTTTACTTGGTTTTTAGAACCTATCGTTTTCTTAAAGGCACTTACTGTTTCAGGATTAACTGCAGTTGGGGCAACAACTTTATATGGAATTATTTCCGGGGTTCACGTGCCATTGCTTTTATTCCCTTCTTTTATTCCTAATGCACTAGCAATTGTCCTAATTCCAGCAGTGAGTGACGCTGTAGCACGAAGTAATGTCCAATTATTAAATGAGCGTATAGGGATTTCTTTACGTTTGTCATCTTTGGTTGGTTGTTATGCTGCAACTTATTTTTTCATCCACGGCGATGAACTTGCGATTCAGCTCTTCCATTTAGAAGAAAATCGCGGATTTATGAAAATATTAGCACCAATTTTTTATTTCTATTATATCCAAAGTCCACTTCAATCAATTTTACAGGCAATTGATGAAGCACGTCCTGCAATGATGAATTCTATATATGGTGGTCTTGGAAAGTTATTCATTATGTTTGTACTAGCCTCACAGCCATTTATTCAAGAATACGGCGCGATTATTGCCATAGGGTTTGGTGTTTTAGTCACTTCATTTTTACACATGGCAACATTACGAGGACATAAGATGATTGCTGCTGGTTTTAGATTTTTTGCAATTCCATATGGTATTTTCATTGTAACTTGCTTAATACAATCCTATCTTATCCCTAAATCTTCATTTAATTTTTGGACAAATAGTGCATTAACTTTAGTGATTTTAACACTTTTACTCATTCTTACAAATCAAATTAAATGGAGTGATTTTAAAGTATTACGCACCATTGTTTCCCGACGTCTTTAATTGAACATGTAATTCATTATTCTCGTAACAACAATAGAAAATATCTTTGATTCTTTCGCTTAATCCTTGATTATTAAGCTCAGCTAATAACCAAGTTTTATCTTTTTGCATTAATCTTAGATGTTTATGAATGATGATTCCATCCACAATCAGTGGTAAAACAAGTGGATCATCACTCTTTAAAAAAATTGATAATTTACCTGAAGGTTCTAAAAATGCATAATCAATTTTCTGAACAGAGGGAACACGTTCCTCACGCATTTGTTGAAATAAATCATCTAAATTATAGCGTTGTTTTCGCATTTCTTTTTGATCGATTATACCATCACGAACAATTAGTGAAGGATCACCATCAATGATATCTCGTACTTTTTTGCTCTTTAATGTAAATAAGGAATTCACATACTGTATGGCCAATAAAATAATTATTGGAAAAATGTTCTGAAAAACAGGACTATCGACATCTTCTAAAGCAAATGCTACACATTCAGCGATTAATACGAATACTACTAAGTCCATAATACTTAATTCGCCCACTTCTCTTTTTCCCATGAGACGAAAAACGATTAAAATAAAAATGTACAAAAATATGGTTCTAAGAAGAATTTCTAAGTAAGTTTCCATATCCACACCCCTCAAAGACATTTTGGGCATATGCAAAAATAAGTATTCATTGAAAAGTATTATTAAAATACGAAAAAAGCTTACTAATTGGAACCTGTCCAATTTAGTAAGCTTTTGAATTTTTATTATTATTTTTCAGTAAGTACTCGACCGATTGCTTGACGTTCGAATTTCATACGAGTTTTTCCATCAACAATGATGTAAACTACCCCATCCTCTAAAGAATCCACTTCTCCATGAAGACCACCGATTGTTACTATACGATCTCCACGCTTTAAAGAACTTTGCATTTGAACAGTTTTCTTTTGTTTTTTTTGTGCAGGACGGATTAAAATAAACCACATCGCTACGAACATAATAATAATAGGAAGTAAACTAACTAACGAATCCATTGCTTTATTCCCCCTTTCTATATCTCACTTTAGTATAGTATATTTTGGATAGAAAAAGCGATTTGAAATGCATATTTTTATGAAAATAATCATACTTTTTCTCAAACTTCAATATTTCTCCATAAAATATACCTATTTTTAGAAGTTTTTAGCATTTGGTTTATTAAAACCGTATTTTTCGAAGAATTCTTCTCGGAAATCTCCAAGTCTATCTTCACGAATCGCTTGTCTTACTTGTTCCATTAAATTTAATAAGAAATGTAAATTATGATACGTTGTTAAACGAATACCAAATGTTTCTTCTGTTCTGATTAAATGACGCACATAAGCACGTGTGTAGTTTTTACAAGTATAGCAATCACAGTTTGGATCAATTGGGCTAAAGTCGCGCGCATATTTTGCATTCTTCACGACTAAACGACCTTCTGAAGTCATTAAGGTACCATTACGTGCAATACGAGTTGGTAATACACAGTCAAACATATCCACCCCACGAATTGCTCCATCGATTAATGAGTCCGGAGAGCCAACCCCCATTAGATAACGTGGTTTATTGTCAGGTAATAATGGTGTTGTATACTCGAGCATACGGTTCATAATTTCTTTCGGTTCCCCTACAGAAAGACCACCGATTGCATAACCCGGTAAATCAAGTTCTACTAAGGCCTCCGCAGAACGTTTACGTAGTTCTTCAAACTCCCCACCTTGTACAATTCCAAATAATGCTTGATCTTCTGGGCGAGCATGTGCTTCTTTACAACGTTTAGCCCAGCGAGTTGTACGGTCAACGGAATTTAACATATATTCATATGTTGCAGGAAATGGAGGGCACTCATCAAATGCCATCATAATATCTGAACCTAAATCATTTTGAATTTCCATTGCTTTTTCTGGACTTAAGAAAAGCTTATCTCCATTTAAATGATTACGGAAATGAACGCCTTCTTCTTCAATTTTACGGAAATCACTTAAAGAAAATACTTGAAAGCCACCTGAATCCGTTAAAATTGGTCGATCCCAGTTCATAAATTTATGAAGCCCTCCAGCTTCTTTCACAATATCATTACCGGGACGAAGCCATAAATGATACGTATTAGATAGGATAATACCTGCATTCATCTCTTTTAAGTCTTCTGGAGACATCGTTTTTACAGTAGCTTGTGTTCCTACTGGCATGAAAGCTGGTGTCTCAAAGGAGCCATGTGGTGTATGGACAATCCCGAGCCTTGCTCCTGTCTGTTTACATGTTTTAATTAACTCATAAGTTACTGCTGGTTTCGTCATTTTTAATATTCCCTCTCTTGTGAAGTAAAAACAGTACTTCTATTAGTCTTTAGGTTTCCCCGAAATTCAATACCTTGAACAATATTCTAAGTTATACACGTGAAGGTCGAATAAACATCGCATCACCAAAACTGAAGAAACGATATTTTTCTTCAACCGCCTTATTATAAGCATTTAAGATAATTTCTCTAGAAGTTAGTGCACTAACTAACATGACTAGTGTAGATTTAGGTAAATGGAAATTCGTTATTAACCCATCAATTGCTTTATATTCAAATCCAGGGTAAATAAAAATACTTGTCCATCCCTCTTCTGCTCGAATTTCTCCATCGTATTTATGAGCGATTGTTTCTAGTGTACGAGTTGATGTAGTACCAACTGCAACTACTTTTCCTCCATTTGCTTTTGTACGATTAATTGTTTCTGCAGCTTCTTCTGTTACACTATAAAACTCAGAATGCATATCGTGGCTTTCAATTGAATCTACACTTACTGGACGGAATGTACCAAGTCCAACATGTAATGTAATAAAGACAATTTGTACGCCTTTTTCTTTAATTTGCTCTAAAAGTTCAGTAGTAAAGTGTAATCCTGCTGTTGGTGCTGCGGCAGAACCAATTTCTTTCGAATAAACCGTTTGATAACGTTCACGATTTTCTAATTTTTCATGAATATATGGAGGAAGTGGCATTTCACCTAACTGATCTAAAATCTCGTAAAAGATGCCGTCATAACTAAATTTAAATATTCTACCACCATGATCTAATTCACCGATACAAGTTGCCTTTAGTAATCCGTCACCAAATGTTAATTCTGTACCGATTTTCACACGTTTTGCAGGTTTGACTAGAGTTTCCCACTCATCATCTTTACCTTGCTTAAGTAGTAACACCTCGATATGTGCTCCTGTTTCTTCTTTTACACCAAAAAGTCTTGCAGGCATAACTCGTGTATCATTTAAAACTAGACAGTCCCCTTTTTTTAATTCGTCGACAATTTGTGGGAAATGACTATGTTCAACTTCACCTGTTTTTCGATCGACAATCATTAGTCGACTCGCTGTTCGGTCTTCTAATGGCGTTTGGGCAATAAGTTCTTCAGGTAAATAAAAATCAAAATCTTCTACTTTCATCTTTACATCTTCTTTCATTATGAATGTTCTGGATAAGTATAACCAAAATGGTCATATGCTAACTTTGTAGCTTCACGACCTCTTGGTGTTCTTTGGATAAATCCAATTTGCATTAAATAGGGTTCATATACATCTTCAATTGTCTGACTTTCCTCACCAATAGAAGCAGCAATCGTGTCAAGGCCAACTGGACCCCCTCGGAATCTTTCAATCATACTAATGATCAATTTATGATCAATATGATCCAGTCCTAGCGGATCAACTTGTAGTAATTCAAGGGCTTGATTAGCTAATGGATGAGAAATTGTGCCATCACCTAGTACTTGTGCATAATCACGAACTCGCTTTAGTAAGCGATTTGCAATACGAGGAGTCCCCCTTGAACGCTTTGCAATTTCTCTTGCTGCTAGTCGATCGATTTCTACATTAAACAATTGACTACTTCGTAAAACTATTTCGACTAAGGCTTCTTCATCATAAAAGTCTAGACGTAATAATACACCAAATCGATCTCTTAATGGTGCGGATAAAGCTCCAGCTCTTGTTGTCGCACCAACCAGTGTAAACGGCGGTAAATCTAATCGAATCGACCGCGCTTCTGGACCTTTACCTACTACAATATCTAAACAGAAATCTTCCATTGCAGGATAAAGAACCTCCTCAATAGCTCGCGGAAGTCGATGAATCTCATCTATAAATAAAACATCTCCAGGTTGTAAGGAGCTAACTATTGCCGCAAGATCCCCAGGCCGTTCTATTGCAGGTCCACTCGTTAATCGAATATTGACATTCATTTCATTGGAAATGACGGTTGCTAGTGTGGTTTTCCCTAATCCAGGAGGTCCATATAATAATACATGGTCAAGACTTTCTTGTCGGAGCTTAGCTGCTTCGATGAAAATATTCAAACTTTCCTTCACTTTATGTTGACCAATATATTGAGATAACTTTTGTGGTCGGAGTGATAGCTCGAATTGTTCATCAAAAGTATTAGATTCACTTGAAATAATACGTTCGGACATCCTTCAGCCTCCTTACTTCATTTTTAGCAACAGCTGTAATGCCTGCTTCATATAACTTTCAGTTGTAGTAAGCTCCTCATTTTCTTCTAAAATCGGTCTAATTTTTGTTAATTCTTTATCAGAGTATCCTAGAGCAAGTAATGCTAGAATTGCTTCTTCTAATTCTTGTTTATTTGGATTCACACCAAATAACGGTAACTCATCTTCAGTACTTGGTAATTCTACTTGCTCTAGCAATGAACCAAGCTTTCCTTTTAGATCGAGAATCATTTGTCTCGCTGTCTTTTTCCCTACTCCAGGGAATTTCACTAAAAATGCATCATCTTCCATTTCTATAGCAGAAATAACTTGAGAAGGGTTGCCACTAGCCAAAATTGCTAATGCCCCCTTTGGACCAATTCCCGAAACTTGTATCAGTTTGCGAAAAAGTTCTCTTTCATCAAGAGAGCGAAATCCAAAAAGCATTTGAGCATCTTCTCGAACATGCATATGTACAAAAATTTGTTGAGATTCTTCTTTCATACGAAATGCAAAAGGATTAGGAGTAAAGATTTGCCATCCTACTCCTTGTTGTTCTAATACTATATATTCCGGTGTAATTCGTTTAATTTGTCCAATTATATAATCATACATCTAAAATATCCCCCACATTCACTGCTATAAATTATAGCATATTGTTCGAGTTGTTCTGAACAAATACATGCTGGAGATTACATAGCTCTTTTCTTATTATGTCAGTACAATTATTTTGATGGTCATCTTCCTGACAAAAGAAAGACCGTCCATTTAGACGGCCTAATTGTACTTATATTCGATACACGTTTCATATTCTATCACACTATTGACAATTAGTGATGATTCGAGTGTAATTTTTCAGTTTGTATAATTAACTCAGGCCAATGCCTTAACGCTTTTTCAGTAAATGGCATTAAATAGTCTAAGAAGCCTTCTCTTTCATATTTTCCTAATTGCAATACATATAGCCATTCTCTCAAAAGCTCATTTGGATACTGTAAGTAATTGATTTTTGGTAAGCAAAGATTATATAGATATGGATTTTCGTTTAATAATTTTTCTAAATCATAGTCAATTGTAGGTAATACGCGATGCATCCATAAAAGCATTTCCTCTGCAGAATCACCCACAGCGGCTAGATCAAAATCAATTATTTTCATCTTCTGATCCTTACAAATTAAAAAATTATGATGTACAACATCACCGTGCAACAGCGTAAGTTTTCCATCGATTTTATGCTTTTGCTTACGCATTTGTTTTAATACTCGACTTGCAAACAAGGTAATATCATAATAAGCATGCTGCAAGTAAGGTAGTAATTCTTTTTCATTAAGAATAAACCGTTCTAAACGAGAATTCCATTTTTGATATAGGTGTTGCCTAGGAAATATCGATTGACTTTTCCAATCAATTTTATCACCTGTATCATGTAATGACTTTAAAATTTTAAAACTTTGTTTTCGGTGTGATTCCTTCGAGAAATCGGCGCTAAAACTACCATGTTGCCAATATTGTACAACTAAATCCTTATCTTTACTTTTAACTAACGGAATTACATATGGAAACTTAATATCAGAAAGTTGTTGATGTATGGTTTTTACCTTTTCTGCGACGTTTATATTATCATATTTTTTTATAAACAACGTCCCGTGAGGTGTTTCTCTCTTCCAGATATTACTTTTGATTTGCATATTAATAATTCCAAGGTTTGTTTTGTGCAAAGTAAGGGTTATATGGATATCCCTGACAATTTGGTTGCATCATCTGTTGTGGCATCATTTGATATGGCATCATCTGTTGCATAAATTCAGGGTTTCCTTGCATGTTATATGGTCCATAATAATCTTGAGCATATGGATATGCGGCGCTTCCATAGTTGAAACCTTCTTGATATTCGTTCGCTACTTGCCCACCATCATGATCATGATTATATTCCTCAAATCCTTGTGGATCTGCATGTTGTTCCATGGCTTTTGTTTTTACTTCAGATGAGTCTAATAACCAATCTGGTAATCCATCATGATCATGGTCTTCATGAAGTTCCTCCATTGCAGGGGCTACACCTGTCATAGGAGCCATATCATAGTTCGGTTCAAAATATGGCAAGCCATAAGGCATCATATCTTGAGAATATCCGCCTTTACCACATCCACAGTCATAATCTTGCATTGGCATTTGTTGATAATCTTGCATTGGCATCTGTTGATAATCTTGCATTGGCATCTGTTGATAATCGTACTCATTAAATCCATATGGGAAATGATCATAAAATGGCTGTTCATGGCAACCACATGGGTTATGATGATACATTTGCTGTTCATGGCAACCACATCGCTTATGATGACGATGTGCTTTTTCATGACATCCACATGGGTGTGGTTTGTGACAGTGTTGTTTAACAAAATAAGGTACATATACAATTTGAGGCTGTGGCTGTGGCACTGGTACTTGAATGTACTCTACCTCTTTTTCTACTTTTGTTTCAACTTTCGTTTCTGGTTGTGGTACCGGTACTTGAATATATATAGGCTGTGGTTGTGGCATAGGCATTGGCATTGGTGCTGGTGCTGGCATTTGTTGCTCAAATTGTAAATGTGGTGTAAAGTCAAATTGCAATTGAGTTAAATCTATATGTGGCTGCGGCATTGGCATTGGTACCGGTTGTGGCATCGGCATCGGTTGAGGAATAGGGGCCGTTTCCACAACCTTAGGTACTTCTTTTACTGGTTTTGTCATTTGCTCTTTTGGAGCAGTTTGTTGTTGTTTCGTTGGCATTGGTGCAGTTTGCTGTTGTTTCGTTGGCATTGGTGCGGTTTGTTGTTGTTTCGTTGGCATTGGTGCAGTTTGTTGCTCTTTCGTCATGTTTGATTTATTTGCTGTACCTCCGTGATGATCTGGTAAAATAATCTCCATACCTGGAACAATATAATCAGGGTTAGCTAAATGCGTATTTAAACTCTTTAATTCATCAAGCCCAATCCCATACTGTTTAGCAATACGCCAAAGTGTCTCACCTTTTTGAACAATATGAATTTGCACAAACATCCTCCTTTTCTCGTTTTATAATATGTGAGTCATATGAAAAGGACACAAAAAAATAAAACGCTTTGTGTTGTTCCTCGTGATAAACTATGAGTGAGAGAGTGTTGTATATACATAAAATTCAACATGAAAGAGGTATGAAAATGAAAAAAATGTTAGGAGAGAATCGTCGATCTGAATTGCTCCATCTTTTAAAAACTTCAAACGAGCCAATTACAGGTACGGATTTAGCAAAGCATACCAATGTATCTAGACAAGTAATTGTTAATGATATGAACTTACTGAAGGCTAGAAACGAACCGATTGTTGCTACAAGTCAAGGTTATGTGTATTTAAACCGTGAGGGGACAAAAAGCGTATTTGAACGAAAAATTGTCTGTTTACATACAGCGGAACAAGCGGAAGATGAAATGTTAACGATTGTAGATTGTGGAGTTACATTAAAAAGTGTCATCGTGGAACACCCAGTTTACGGTGAAATTACAGCATCTATGATGTTATCGAATCGACATGACGTAAAAAATTTCCTAAATCGTGTAAATAAAACAAAGGCAAATTATTTGTCTGCATTGACTGACGGTACTCACTTACATGAAATCTCTGCTTCTTCTGAAGAACTATTAGATCGAGCAGAACAAATGTTAAGAGAAAAAGGGTACTTAATTGAGGAAGAATAATCAAATTATACCATTAAAAGTGGGCTTTCGTTTTAAAGATTGCCCACTTTTTTAATGTAGAAAACGTTCTAGATCTTCTTTAGTTGGAATTTTACAAACCTTTTGCTTTCTCAACTTATGGCGATTTTTTGCAACCAAATCATAAATAATATTGCGCATAAATGCAGGGATGAAAATCAAAGGATAAAAACACTTCCATCCACCATCTAGTTTTTTAGTTATCCTTAATACTGCTGTTGATTTAACATAACATTTAGTTTCTTCTATATAAATCACACTATCCAACGATTTCGGAATATGAAATTGCTCTATTAACGATTGCCCAATTTCACTTTGAATAGACGCAAATTTAAAATTCTTATTACGGTCACGTTTTATAATAAATTGAACACTTGCATCACAAAAGTGACAATCACCATCAAAAAGAACAATTTTCATATATACCCCTCATTTCACTCTGAAGTTAAATATGTATAATAAGTACCAAGCGATTTCACTTTACAACCGAGTGCAGCTAATTCTTCCATAGCCCCCTTCATCATGGCTTCATTTTCATCAGCGTGTATATCCATTATAAAGAAATACTCTCCCAGCCCTGTTTTTAAAGGACGTGATTCAATTTTACTTAAATCTAATTTTCGCCATGCAAATACCGAAAGTACTTGATGTAGTGCTCCTGATACGTTTTCTGGCAAAGTAATCATTAGAGTAGTCTTTGCATTTCCCTCTGATTTTTCAATTGGTAATCGCGTATTATTTTTAGATAAAACAAGGAATCTAGTGTGGTTAAAATGGAAATCATGTATATTCTTTTGAACGATTTCTAAATTATATTTCTCTGCAGAGGATACATTTCCTACTGCAGCTATACATCGATCTGGATTTTCCGAAACCAACTTGGCTGCTGCAGAAGTCGAAGAATAGCTTCGCAGAGGAACCGAACTAAAACGGTAATACAAATACTTATGGCATTGTGCTAGCGCATGTGGATGGGAATAGATTTCCTCTACATTTTCCCAATTATCTTTTTGACTTTTATGTACCATTAAATGTTGTTGAATTTTAGATAGACAATCTCCGATAACGAAAAGATTGGCTTCATGATATAAATAATCAATTGTGAGTGGAACTGTTCCTTCAATCGTATTTTCAAGGGGTACAACAGCTAGGTCTACTTTCCCTTCAGAAACCGCTTCTATACACTCAGGAATTGTGGAAATTGGCATAAGCAATTCATTTGGAAATAAACTTTTTGTAGCTAAATATGTAAAGGAAGCTTCAGGTCCTAAATAAGCAATCTGCTGATTCCATTGTTGATTTTTCACTATAGTGGCCTCCTAATTTTCTAATAAGTATCATTATTCAATTAATTATATATTAAAAAAAGAGAGAGCATTATTCAACCCTTGCTCTCCTCTTTTTACCATTAGATTAAAGTGCACCAGAACTGATTACTTCAGCAGATTCAACAAATTCTAATTTTTTTAATTGTTGTATCAGTTCATCCAGTTCATAAACCATACTCGTTACATCTAAAGATAAGGTTACATTCGCTCTTCCCTGTATCGGGATAGTTTGATGTATCGTTAAAATATTACATTGTGCTTCAGAAACGATTTCTAATAAACTTGCGAGTGTACCTTTTTCATCTTGCAATTGTATAAAGATCGTTAGGATTCGTTCTCGTACAATGGAGTGAAAAGGAAAAACTGCATCCCGATATTTATAAAATGCGCTTCGCGATAAATCCACTTCTTTTACCGCATCCCAGATTGAAGATACTGCACCACTTTGTAATAGATGCTTGGCCTCTAACGTTTTTTGCATTGCATCTGTTAGCACATCTTCTCGAACTAAATAATACCGTTGATTGGCAACGTTTTTCATACTCTCCCCCCAAAATCTCATACAATCATAAGCTTCGCAAGATTACTCTATAAATTCAAATTCAAATTCTAATAAACGGACAATGTCTCCATCTTTTGCTCCACGTTCACGTAAAGCTTCATCGACACCCATTCCACGTAATTGTCTAGCAAATCTTCTTACACCATCTTCACGACTAAAATCAGTCATTTTGAATAGTCGTTCGATTGAATACCCTGACAATACATAAGCGCCATCATCATCACGAGTAATTTCGAAGTCTTCACCTTTTTTCTCATGTTTATATAGTACAGTTGCATCGCTATCTTCTGCAACCACATCATGCAATTCAAAATGAGGTGTTACTTCAAGTAAATCAGCAATCTCAAATAAAACTGGCTTTAAACCTTGACGTGAGATAGCAGATACTGGATATACTTTAACTGAGTCTCCAACTTTTTCTTTGAATACTGCTAAATTTTCTTCTGCATCTGGCATATCCATTTTATTTGCCACGACAATTTGTGGTCTTTCTGTAAGACGTAAATTATATTGCTTTAATTCCTCGTTGATTGTTAAGTAATCTTCATATGGATCTCGACCTTCCATACCGGACATATCAATCACATGAACAATAACTCTTGTTCTCTCAATGTGGCGAAGGAACTGCATTCCTAATCCAACACCTTGATGGGCACCTTCAATAAGTCCCGGTAAATCGGCCATTGCAAAGCTTCGGCCATCTTCTGTTTCAACCATTCCGAGATTAGGAACGATTGTTGTGAAATGATACGCTCCAATTTTAGGTTTTGCCGCTGACACAACAGAAAGTAATGTGGATTTACCAACACTTGGGAAACCAACTAAACCAACATCAGCTAACACTTTTAACTCTAATATAACATTTAATTCCTGCCCTGGCTCACCTTTTTCCGCAAGCTCTGGTGCTGGGTTTGCCGGAGTGGCAAAACGGCTATTTCCACGTCCGCCACGACCTCCACGAGCAATGATAGCAGTTTGTCCATGTTCAACTAAGTCTGCAATAACTGCACCTGTCTCTTCGTTCATAACGACTGTTCCAGGTGGCACTTTTACCACAAAGTCTTCAGAGTTTTTCCCGTGCATTCCTTTACTCATACCATGTTCACCACGGTCAGCTTTAAAATGACGTTGATAACGGAAATCCATTAAAGTACGTAATCCTTCTTCTACTTGGAATACGACATTTCCTCCGTTCCCTCCATCTCCTCCAGCAGGGCCACCATTTGGTACATATTTTTCACGGCGAAAGGCTACCATTCCATCTCCGCCGTCTCCACCCTTCACATAAATCTTTACGTGATCGACAAACATTTATTTCACTCCTGTTCTATGCTCAAAGCATACTTCCACTGCTCATTAGTTTGCACATATGTTTGAACCTTTAAATTGTTATTCTCATTATGATTGTCGAACAAATCAACTTCCCATTTACCCTTTAAATCGAAAAGTAAATTAAAGGAACTGTCATTCGATTCAATTGTGATCTCTAGTTGTTGTTCAGTAAAAGGATCCAGAGTATCATAAACATGAATAACTGTCTTTTCTAAGTATTCTACAATTTGTTCATCTTTTTTCATATCAACAGGAAAAGTTACATTACTAATTATAGAAGAATCAAATGCAGGATATCTCCATTGAATTGTTTGTAACCATTCCACCGTCTTCGGTAATTTTAGGTAATTGATATTTGAAAGTGTTTTGCTATGCTCTGATAATCTTTCAATTATCGATTTTGCTTCTTCGACCCTATCTAAATCTAAGTTCATTTTTATTAAGTGAATTTGATTCATATAATCATGATTAGCAAATCTTAAAACATCATTTATCGAAAGTGTTGAAGTTTTCATAATACTCCTCCAAACATAATAGAAAAATTTCTACCTATATCTTTATTAGTATAACAAATTTTTCTATTTTTCGCCCTCTCAACGCTCTAAAGTGTGTAGTAATACTATAAGAAAATTTCAGATATCCATCCTTTAATTAAAATACCTTTTCTACTTTACTAGTTGCTATCTAGATATAATGTCCCTAATACATGAAAAAGGACTGCTGACTAGCAGTCCTTTTTGTAATATATACGATTAAGCTTCTTGAGCTACAGGGTATACACTAACTTTTTTCTTGTCGCGACCTAAACGTTCGAATTTAACAACACCATCAACTTTAGCGAAAAGTGTGTCATCTCCACCACGGCCTACGTTTGTACCTGGGTAAATTTTTGTACCGCGTTGACGGTAAAGAATTGAACCACCAGTTACGAATTGACCATCAGCACGTTTAGCACCAAGGCGTTTTGACTCAGAGTCACGTCCGTTCTTTGTAGAACCTACCCCTTTTTTCGAAGCGAAAAATTGTAGGTCTAAAGAAAGTAATAATTTCATGTCGTTCCACCTCCTACTAGGCTACTTGGTTGTAGTTAATTTTAATATATTGTCCATAAGTTTGAACCATCGAGTAAACTTGAGCAGTCATAACTTGGACAATAAGTTGTAATTTTGCATCGACTTCCACGTCAAAATCAGTAGGAAGATCTACACGAAGGTAGCCTCCACCTTCTGTTGCCTGGTCGATTTTCGGTTCGATTTGTAATAATGCATAAATAGCATTTACAGTACCAATGGCAATTGTAGATGCACCAGCACATACTAAATCTTTACCTGTTTGATCATACTCAGCATGACCTGAAAATTCGAATGCAGAAACATGTCTATTTTCATCGTGATGAATAGTAACGGTGATCATTTTATTCACCTCGACTCTTAAGCGTTGATAGTTTCAACAACTAATTTAGTGTAAGGTTGACGATGACCTTGTTTACGACGGTAGTTTTTCTTCGCTTTGTATTTGAATACAGTAATTTTTTTAGCGCGTCCTTCTTTTACAACTTTCGCTGTAACAGTAGCACCTGCAACAGTTGGAGCTCCAACTTTTACTGTTTCTCCACCTACGAATAAAACTTTATCAAAAGTTACTACTTCGTCAGCTTGAACACCTAGTTTTTCAACATAGATCTCTTGTCCAGCTTCTACTTTGATTTGTTTTCCACCAGTTTCGATAATTGCGTACATTAAAATGCACCTCCTCTTAGACTCAGACTCGCCTGTATTGAAAGGTGATCAATTTCGATACTTAAGACCTTCCCAGAGCGGTTGTAGCACGGGTGCTACAAACAATAACATTACAATATTATCATAGCCTATACTTTTAAGTCAACCGTTTAATTACATGTTTCTCAAATGCAAATCGGTATTTTCTATATCTCCATGTATTGACGATTTGTATAAGTAAAAATATACACAACACAAGTAAAAATAATGTTTTTGGTAATAAGATAAATGTAATTATAACTGCCAGTACTATTAGAATGAGTGAAATTGTTAAATAAAATTCTACCATCCGTATGCGTGGGTAATATATATGAATGAGAGACATAATAATACGACCACCATCTAATGGCCATATCGGAATAATATTAAAACCTATCAAAACTAACTGAATCTTTAATAGTGGTTCAGCAATTAGTGGATCTAAAAATGGAATAATTGCAAAAACACAAAGAGTTGCAATCGGCCCACCAAGTGCAATGATAAGCTGCTTTTGAGGTGCAATTGAAAATCCACCTTGCAGTTCAATTTCACCACCATATGGCATAATTACACATCGCTCCACCTTTACTTTACATAAAAGTGCAGCTACGATATGGCCTAATTCATGAAAAATTAATGAACATAAAATAAGTGCATAATACGAAACATTCCCATATAACACAATACTAAATAGAATTGGCAAAAATAATGGATGAATCGTCATACGCATCATGATTGCGTATGCTCTTTCATCCATTCTACCGTTTCCTCTAAATTTAACACTTTTCCGCCATTTTCTATTTTTATATAAAGATCCCCTGGTTCTTTATTTCCGAGAGTACTTCCTCTTTCAATTGCTGTATATGGTAATAATGAAAACGAATCAACATTTCCATAAGTAACAGTGGTATCATCTTCATAATATACCGAAATTGTTTTTCCAGTGGTTTTTGTGTGACCTGTAAATACAACTAGCCCATTTTTGATAGCCAGAATGGGAATTGCATTTTCAAATGTTAACAAATATCCATTATCATACGGCTTTGCAGCTAAAAAAGATAATAACTCTTGGTTCACACTTTTAGTAGAAACCATGATTTTCTGCTCAGACTCTTGGCCAAATGTTTCTCTTAAAAAACCACGCATTACAGTTAAATCTTCAGAGCTATAAACCATTTTTTTCACATCTACCGCTATTTGCCCTTGATCTTGCATCTGAGCTCCCAGTAGGACGACAGCACAGAGAACAAAAGCCGCAATCCATTTCCATTTCTTGTTCACTACCTCATCCATTCTCTTTTTCATAGTATATGAAAAAGAGGAAAATAGGATTCTAGAAGAAATGGGAAGATACTGTCCAATTACGTCGAATTTCTAATGATATTATTTTTATCAATTTTTTATGCTACTTTGTACGATCAAACGCTGAAAATGATCATTTTTAAGAAAATAAAAACTATTGATTTTCATCAATAGTCTTTTGGTATCAATAAATCTCTATTTTGAGAAAATAGAGATTAATTTTTTAAACATTCCTTTTGAATTATCCTCAATAGACATTAAAGGGACGGATTCCCCTAAAATTCTTCTTGCAATATTTCGATATCCTAAAGATGCTTTACTATTTGGGTCCATGACAATAGGTTCACCTTTGTTAGATGAACTAATTACGTCTTCACTATCAATGACAATTCCTAATAAATCAATAGATAAATGCGTAGTAATCTCATTAATATCCAGTGAATCCCCATTTTTCATTAAATCTTTACGAATACGATTAATAATCAATTTTGGCGGTTCAATCGCTTCTTGTTCTAATAAACCAATAATACGGTCTGCATCTCGAACTGCAGAAATTTCAGGAGTTGTCACAACAATAGCACGATCAGCACCGGCTACTGCATTTTTATAACCTTGTTCAATACCCGCAGGACAATCAATTAAAACATAATCATATTCACGTTTCAACTCATCTATTAAACTCTTCATTTGCTCTGGCGTTACGGCGTTTTTGTCCGTTGTTTGAGCAGCAGGCAATAAAAATAGTTTTTCATCAACACGCTTGTCCTTAACTAAAGCTTGATGAATTTTACAGCGACCTTCTACGACATCGACTAGGTCATAGATAATCCGATTATCTAATCCTAAAACTAAGTCTAAGTTACGTAAACCAATATCTGTATCTACTAAACATACTTTTTTCCCTTGAAGAGCCAATGCAGTTCCCAGATTGGCAGTTGTTGTTGTTTTACCTACTCCGCCTTTACCTGAAGTTATTACTATTGCTACACCCACATTAGCTTCCTCCTTTAATCGTACTTAATAATGGACGTATTTTTCTTACTTCTTGTACTCGTTCATATGAAATTATGCCTTCTCTATTAATATATGCAAATATCTGTTCTGCATGTTCTTTTACAAAGGGTTGCTCGTTAGACATAACTTCTATTTGATTATCAATTAAAACGTGAGTAGGTTCAAAATGTGAGGCGACGATAATAGCCTGTTTATTTCCATTTACTCCCGCGTGGGCAATTCCTCTTAAATTACCAAGCACAAAAATACTACCGCCTGCTTCAATTTTTCCATTAGGATTTACATCACCAATAACAACAATATCACCAACAGCTTTTATTATTTGTCCAGAGCGAATTATCCCAATATAGGTTTCGCTCTGTTCTGTCAGTACTTTTTCTTTACTTTCTTCAATAGTTATTACATCACTTTGTACTTTCGAAACGTGCATATTACCCGGGCCTTCTACAATTGCAATGAGCTCGTTTTGTTGTGCACTCAGTAGATAACGATTACCTAAGTGAAGTTGCACATCAACCTTCCCATCGATACCACCTTCAGAAACCTTGCGTTCAAGTTCCTCTACCAGTTCTGCGTAGGCGCACTGATCATCTAAGTGAAGTACCAACCCTGCTTTGGTCCCCTTAATATGGACAAGCTGTTTATTCATAAAAAAAGCGACACCTCTCGCTAAATCAATTTAAGAATTATCTTGGGCACGTTGTAACACACGCGCGTTGATTAAATATTTAAATGCCCAACCAAGCATTATTAAAAATAATAAGTTTGCGATTATCGTTGGAAGTAAACGGTTGCTTAAAAAATCGCTTACCGGTATTGTTGTAAACTGTATGAAATAAAAGAAATAATATAAAAAAACTTCCATTAAAGCTACTAATACTATGGATAATATTGTTGTAACACTTAAATGTTGGTGGATAAATCGGACTGTTGACCCAGCAACAAAACAAACTAATGGATATAAAAAGGAATATAATCCAATAATATCAATGTAAAACACATCATACAAGAGCCCAAAAATTAATCCATATAGACAAGCTCTTTTTTTACTATAATATATCGAGATAAATATTAAATACAGAATAACAAATCGTGGTACTAGAGTAAGGGTATGATCCCCCAAACTGATGGGTGAAAATAATGCAAATTCCGGCTCTAACAAAAATAAAACAACTGCTACGAAAGGAATTAAGAATCTTATCATTTATTCTTCACCTTCAGTAGTATCAGTAGTTTTATTTTTTGTACCATTTGTTAAATCTGCATTAGTACTCGATCCATCAGATCCATCAACTGAGACTGATTTTCTTTTAGCAATAATAACATCATCTAACATTGAGAAATTTGCAGCTGGTTTCACGTAAGCTAGTTTAGTCAGTCCGTAATCATCTGTTGTAACTTCCGTAATTTCTCCAATCAATATACCCTTAGGATAAATTCCGCCTAAACCAGATGTCACTACTTGTTCACCCTCATTCACAGTGAAGCTAGAATCAATTCTCTTTAATATTAATTCATTACGATCTGCGTCATATCCTTCTACTAAACCAAAAACATCCGATTTTTCTCCATGAACGATAGCAGAAACACGATTATTTGGATTGTTTGAGTAAAGTAACTCGACTTCAGAAGTAAATGGTGTCACTAAGCTAATTTTACCAATTAAACCATTAGCTGTCATAACTGCCATGTTTAATTGAACTCCTTGAGCAGATCCTCTGTTAAGAATAATTTTCTCTTCCCACTGGTCAGGGTTTCGAGCAATCACTGTCGCTTTTAGTGGATCATAATCTTTTAGGCTATCCTCTTTGTCTACTAGTTCTTTTAAAGATTTATTTTCAGATTGCAAAGTATTAACTTCTGCTTGAAGTACAGCAAAATCTTCCAAACGCATTTTTAAACGTTTATTTTCTTCGTACGTATTTAATAAAGAATTAATGTCATTAAAAATTCCTGTTATGTAATTTGCTGGCTTTGCAACAATGGATTGAGCAAAGCCAACTGTGTCTTTAATAAATTGTTCCGGAACGCTTGCGTTTTGTCGATCTCGTAAAGAGAAGCTAATCAATGCCACAAGGAAAATCGTGCCAACTAGTAGCAGTATAAATTTCTTGTTCGTAAAATGTGGCATTGCTAATCCTCCTTAACCTTTCAACTGTTGAGAACGAACTAAATCGATATGGTCTAAAGCTTTACCTGTACCAATAGCAACGCAATCTAATGGATTTTCTGCGATAAATACAGGCATATTTGTTTCATCACTAATCACTTTATCAAGGTTGCGTAGAAGTGCTCCACCACCAGTTAATACAATACCTCTTTCCATTACGTCCGCGGAAAGTTCTGGAGGTGTTTGTTCTAGCGTCTTTTTCACTCCATCAGTAATTGCAGCAATGGCTTCTTTTAGAGAATCAGAAATTTCTTCTGCAGTAATTTCAATTGTTTTTGGTAATCCAGTTAGTAGATCACGTCCACGGATTTCCATTTTTTCATTTGTATCATCTACACGAGCAGTACCAATTTCAATTTTAATCTTTTCTGCAGTACGCTCACCTATTGTTAAGTTATATGTCTTACGAATATAGCTAATAATTGATTGGTCCATCGCGTCTCCACCAATTCGAACCGATTCACTTGTTACGATACCACCTAATGAAATAACAGCAACCTCTGTAGTACCACCACCGATATCAACAACCATTGAACCCGTTGGATCCCAAACAGGTAAGTCTGCACCAATTGCTGCAGCAAATGGTTCTTCAATTGTGAATGCTTCTTTAGCTCCTGCTTGTCTAGATGCATCAATAACAGCACGTTGTTCTACTGATGTAATACCATATGGTACACAAATCATGACATTTGGTTTTTTCCAATTAGATCCTGAATTCTTTAAAGCTTGCTTTAAGTAATATTGAATCATTGATGTTGTAATATCAAAATCTGCAATAACGCCATCTTTCATCGGTCTAATGGCTACGATAGATCCAGGCGTACGCCCAATCATATTTTTTGCATCATTACCAACTGCAACAATATCTCCTGTTTTTGTATTTTTTGCTACAACAGAAGGTTCACGTAAAACGATTCCTTTACCCTTAATGAAAACTAATGTATTCGCTGTGCCAAGATCAATCCCGACATCTTTATTTCCTAATCCAAACAAATTTAGTACTCCCTTTCTTCTTTAAGCAATCTATTGAAAAGTGCTTGCTTAAAATCATAAGAATTATTATAGCTGAAAAGCTCAAAAATTTATAGTGTCACATGTACTGTTATACCATATTTATCTTACGGTTCTTTTTTTATCGACATTTTTCATTTTATTTCGATTTTGTCCATGAAACAAATAAAATAATTATGTAAGTTTTTACATTCATGTAACAAGTGCTCCATTGAGATGACGAAAAAGAACAAAATAGGTTCTTTGAAATGAAAATAAAATAAAAAAATGTTCAAAAACAATTTTTAATGCCAATCTCCACTATATTGTAATATGAATGTCACTTGGTTGTTATTAGATTTTATTTTAATTTACCCAAAAGAAAGTCGAACATCCCAAAAAATCGGACATTCGACTAAAATCTTTTTATGAAAGTTACATATATCCCTTTTCCTTTAAACTAATATATTGATGATCCCCAATAATTACATGATCAATTACTTCAATACCAATGATATATCCAGCTTCCTGCAACCGTTTTGTTACGTCAATATCCTCAGGACTAGGTGTAGCATTTCCGCTCGGATGATTGTGACTACATATAATGGAGGCTGCAGAACGCTTCACTGCTTCTCGAAAAATCTCTCTAGGATGAACAATACTAGAATTTAAACTTCCAATAAAAATTGTTTGTTTATGAATGACTTGATTTTTTACATTTAGGAACAAAACAACAAAATGTTCCTGCTTAAGAGAAGACATTTCCGGCATTAGAAAAGTTGCTGCATCTTGCGGTGAACGTATAGTAAATCGATCATCTATTTGCTTTTGAGATAATCTTCTTCCTAGTTCAATTGCAGCTAAAAGTTGCACAGCCTTTGCTTCGCCAATACCTTTTACCGAAATAATCTCTTCTATCGTCGCATGCTTTAACTCATGAATCTTCTCAAAATAATTTAATACACGATTAGCAAGTGTCAAAACTGACTCTTGTTTTGTACCCGTCCGCAATAAAATTGCTATCAATTCTTGGTTTGATAAACTTTGTGCTCCTTGTCGAATTAACCTCTCCCTAGGCCGGTCCTCTACATGTACATCACGTATTTTAAGCTCAGGAAATGGGGCAACCGTCATCCATTTATCACTTCCTAAAAGTTAGAATATTAAGTGCAATGAGTTTTTCAAATAAACGAGCTAATGGTAGTCCAACTACGTTATTATAATCTCCAATGATATGATCCACAAAGAACACGCCATCCGTTTGGATACCATAGCCCCCTGCTTTATCAAAAGAATCACCAGTTTCAACATAGCTTTCGATTAGTTCTTCTGATAATTTTTTAAAGACTACTTTCGTCTCTTCTACAAATACTTCTTCAATCCCACTTGGTTGTAGAATAACTACCGCGGTCAATACTTGATGTGTTTTTTCTGAAAGTCTTTTTAAATGTGAAATTGCTTCTTCTTTACTCTTTGGCTTATGTAGTAATGTGTCTTCAAAGACAACTACTGTATCTGCGCCAATAATAGTTTTATCCTTTACTTTTTTGGCAACATCACGAGCCTTTAACAATGCCACTTCCCGCACATAGTGATCCATTGTTTTAGCTTGAACTGACGTTTCCTCTACATCGCTTGTAATAACTTCAAAAGGAACACCTAATTTCGAAAAGAGTTCCTTTCTCCTTGGAGATGCAGATGCTAAAACAAGTTGATGATTTGTTTTTAAATTCATAACCATTCCTCCTACTCTTAATAATAGACGAGGAATGGTAATTTGAAAAATCGTATACATTTTTTAAATTTAAATTTTCGTATGAAATTTGAGCTAGAATTCGATTTTCATACAGTCATTTTTCTCAAAATAATGGGCAATTAAATGCACACGAGCTATACCTAAATCCTGTGAAAAGCTTGATAGAGCTGAAGTGATTGATTGCCAATCTTGTGGAATATTATCCGGAATATTGCCATCTTGAAAATAAAATTTTGAGGGGTCATTACTTTCTAAAAGCTTTGGTAAGCCTTTTAATGTTTCTTCCGTGCAGGCAGCTCCAGTAAATTTAAAAGACTTTGCAAAGGAAGTTGGATTATCAGATAGTATCAGTTCTTCTTTTGTCGTTGTAACAGAGGACCAAACATAGTATTTGCCATCGACTTCTACAGTTGCACCTGTATTTAAAACGGGATATTCTGATATGAAATCTTGTGCAGATTCTGCACTTGTAAATACCCCGTATTGATTAGCATAAAAAACGACAGAAGAATTATCTTCCATTACTTCGTTAGATTGAACAGGGATTACTTCATCGTTGGCTTTCCCTGAGTCTGCTTGTTGCTGTTGTTCTGTTGTTAAATTCATCGAACTGAGTAAGATAATGAAAAATAGAACACCTGCAAGGCCAGCTACTGATCCAATAACTGCTGCATTTCTTAGTTCGTGCCTGCCAATTACTTTTGGAAATTTCATACGCATCACCTCATATTTTAACGGTATCAAATACAGATTAAAAAAAAGCGAGACAGATGTCGCCTCACTTAAAAAATATATCGCAAAAACCGCCAATAAATGATTTATTCCAACACTACTTACAAGTACTATTTACAAATCATGCGTATTTAAAACAACACCACGTTAATTTTTTATTTTTATTAATTGAACTCTCATTTCAGTCAATAGATAGAGCGAACCTGTGACAAAGGTTTTCCCTTTCCATGAACTTGCTGTCTTTAAAAACGAAATATAGTCCTTCAATACAGAGGCTTGTGATGCTGATGAAAGTGCTAGAATATCATGTGATTTCATCGCTCGTTCGTTTTCAAAATCAACAAAGTAAAATTCATCACTAACTTGCTCAAACAGCTGTAATACCGCTTTTACATCCTTATCAGCTAACATTCCTACAACAAAACGAATTGGTTCTTCAGGAAACTTTTGATTGATCGTTTGTACTAGTTTTTCTGCACTTGCAGGATTATGTGCACCATCAAAATAAATATTTGGTAAAACCTCATCAAATCGACCAGGTAAACTTGCTATCTGAACAGCTTTACGAATTACATCCACATCAACAGCCAATTGAAAATACTCTGCAACTTCAAAAAATGCTGTGATTGCTAACGCCATATTATCAGCTTGATGTAGACCTGGTAACGTACGTTTTAAGTTATTGAATTGCAAACCTTTCTCTTCATTCGTATATATATCTGTTATACCGTCCCCATTCACTTCAAAATGATCTCCCAGTGCAAGTAATGGGGCATGTTGTTCATAGGCTTCTTGTTCCATGATTGTAAATGCTTCTTTCGGTAACCTACCGACCACAACCGGCTTTTCTTGCTTAATAATTCCAGCTTTATGCATAGCAATACTTTCTATCGTAGGCCCAAGGAATTTCGTGTGTTCTAAAGCAATACTCGTAATGATGGACACAATCGGAGTAATAACATTTGTACTATCTTCACGTCCCCCCATCCCTGTTTCCAGTAAAACGATATCAACCTCTTTACTAGAGAAATAAAGAAACGCAACACATGTTAATAACTCAAAATCTGTTAATTTACCACTCAGCCCTGCATTCTTTAGCTGAATAAAAATCCCATCTAATTCATTTTCTGAAATAGGGTTTCCATTAATTTGCAGTTGATCATGGACATCGACAATGCAAGGGGACGTAAACTTAGCAACATTTAAACCATGATTTCTAGCAATTTGTTCTAAAAAGGCAATGGTAGAACCTTTACCATTTGTCCCAGCGACATGTACAAAATTAAGCTGTTTTTCAGGATGCTTTAGTAAAGCTAGTGCTTCTTTCATAGCGTCTAATCCTGGTTTAATGGACTGATCACTTGCAACATCCCATTTGTTCTTATACTCATCCAATCTAGGAATCATATGCTTCAACCTTCTCTACTAAAATTTTTCGTACATCAGATATGAAATACAAGGAGCCTGTAATAATTAACAGCTCATCTGACTGTAAAGCTTTGATTTCATCCTGTATTAACTGCTGCCAATTTTCATTGATATGAATATTTGAATGTTTTGATTGTGATGCAAGTAGTTCTGCCTTTGTAGCTCGCGGTAGATTAATTTGTGTAAAGTTCATCGAAGTTGCAACTTCATCCATCATACGAATACTTACTTCATGATCTTTATCCTGAAGTGCAGCATAAATAAATTTATATTTTTTAGTTGGATACACTTCTTTTAGAGTGTTAATTAAGCTTTGTGTTCCTTCAGAATTATGTGCACCGTCTATGATAATCTGTTCATTCACCTGTTCGAAACGACCTTCCCATCGAGCCTTTTTTAATGCTTTGTGGATTGTCGTTTCTTTTATCGTTGAATCCAATAATAAGGAAGCCGAAATGGCAAGTGCTGCATTATTAATTTGATGTTCCCCTTGCATCGCTAAAGGAATTGACTTCATTTGGGTGTTACCAAAAGAGAAGTTGAAAACCTGAAGGCGCCCTTTTTTTACATCTTCAATCTTAATGTCCTTTCCTAAGAAATAACACTTTGAATTTGTTTCGTTAGCTTTTTTTTTTATCACTTCAATTGCTTCTGGTTGTTTCACACCCACTACTACTGGTTTTTCCTTTTTTATGATGCCAGCCTTTTCAAAAGCTATTTTTTCTATCGTATCGCCTAAAATATCGGTATGCT